>ENA-OQJX01000162-OQJX01000162.1-human-gut-metagenome-genome-assembly--contig:-NODE-162-length-44160-cov-2.725797_pt1 | contig 44160 bp, 51 predicted proteins | sample MGYA00242615_ERZ504782 | MGnify/ENA primary metagenome ERZ504782 (study PRJEB26092, sample SAMD00036354) | human gut metagenome | host: Homo sapiens | study: EMG produced TPA metagenomics assembly of... | reverse complement strand
ATTGCACAACCCGTCTTTACCCGGGTTGCCGACGAAGGCACGGCAACTTGCCGTATTCAGAAAGCTGTCTGCGCCTTCACCGCCTTTATCTCTTTCCCCGCCATGCTGGATTGAGCTTGGTATCGAAGAACTGATTATAATCACTATCACGGAGAAGTGGCTGCCCAGTGCCGATATCTTGCAACTGTTATGTATTTGGGGAGCATTTATTCCCGTCATCAATCTGTTCTCCAACCTGCTCATCAGCCGGGGACATTCTTCTATCTATATGTGGAGCACCATCAGCTTGAGCCTGCTGCAAATAGTAGCTGTATGTGCCATATACCCATACGGGTTGGAGTGGATGCTGCGTATTTTCGTCATTATCAATATCGGCTGGCTGTTTGTATGGTTCCGTTTTGTCAAGAGGGAGATAGGATTAAGACTGCGCGATATGCTGAAAGACATCTCTCCTTATCTCTCCCTATCCATTGTACTCGTAGTGTCAACTCACTATGCTACTCAGCCCATAGAAAACCTATACTTAAATATGGCAGCCAAAATCATTATGGTAGCTGGGCTTTATGCACTGGTTTTGTGGAAACTACAATCTACCATCTTCCGGGAAAGCATTGAATTCCTCTTAAAGAAAAAAAGAGCATGAGCCGCATAGCCTACATCATATCCGCCTACAAGGATGCCCCACACTTGGCACGCCTGGTTGCCGCACTGGATGACCGGGCAGACTTCTACGTGCACATCGACCTCAATGCCGATATACACCTTTTGAAGAAGCCTTGGGAGACAAGGTCACTTTCGTGCCCCGCCACCGGATAAGCTGGGGAGGATGGGAACAAGTGGAATATCAGAAAGAATTGCTTGCCGCCGTATTGCACAGCGGTATCCCCTATACCCGCGTAGTATGCCTGAGCGGGCAAGACTATCCGTTATGGAACAACAACGCCATCCACCGCTATTTCGAGGAGTATCAAGACACTGAATTCATCGGCGGTTTCAACCTGACACACTGCACCGTGAAACAGCAGTTGCACAAGATAACCCATTACCACCCTTTCCGTGACCTGCCTTGGAAGAGTATATGGTGGAAGAACAAACTCATCGTAGCATCGCGCAAGCTGGCACAGATACTCCCCATCCGGAAAGCCCCTTTTGCACCCTTGGAGGGCAAGCAGGCAGATGTCTATTTCGGTTCCGACTATTGGGCCATCACGTTGCCCTGCGCACGATATGTATATGAAAAGTTGTGTACGGAGGAGAAGCTGGTGAAGTATTTCAGAACCAGCTTTGTACCCAGCGAACTGTGCATACAGACCATCGTATTCAACTCCCCTTTTGCCTCAAAAGGGCTTCTTTTAGAGGGAGAATACCCCGGACTTACCCGTCTCACCCCCTTGCACTACATAGACTACGGCGCATCCATCCGCGTGATGACACTCGAGGACCTGCCGGTATTGCGGCAGTCTGGAAAGATGTTCTGCCGGAAAGTGGTAAGCGGGGAGTCCGACACACTGATAGAAAAACTCAAGTCCGATTTCGCAAAAGAAGATTGAAATGGAAAGTGCTCCTTTCAACTATTATCATTATTTTTGCAGACATCAATCAAAAATGGTATCCATGGTGAAGCAATATACCCCAGAAGAACTGACCCAACTACATCAGGTGCTATACGAAATACTGGAAGAGATTGTGCGCATCTGCGACAAACACAATATTCCCTATTTTGTAATCGGCGGAACAGCAATAGGGGCACTCTATGACAAAGCGATTCTTCCTTGGGATGACGACATAGATATAGGTATGAAACGGGAAGACTACAATAAGTTTCTCCAGATAGCCTCCCAAGAACTGAGAGAACCATACTTTCTTTCATGGATACATACCGACCCTCATAGTCCTTATTACTTTGCCAAAGTCAAGAAAAACAACACCTTGTTTGTCGAAGAGATGTTTAAAGATGTACCTATGCATCAGGGAATCTTTGTCGATATATTCCCTTTTGACCGTATTCCAAACAATAAGCTATTAAGGAAGATACAATATGAAGCCGTCAACTTTCTGAAATGCTGCCTGATGGGAAAAGAGGTATGGCTATGGAAACACTTCGGAAAATGTCAAATATCCAACCCTACCAATCGTGGAGCTGTTGCCTGCCTTCTGAACCGGATAGTTGATATGACACTCTCTAAAAAGACAATCTACCGTTTGATGGTGATAATGCAAAGTTGTTTCAACTCATGGAAAACTTTGTATTACAACAATGTGATTACCACTACCGACCATGTTTTGGAGACGAGTCTCAACCATTTACAACCAATCAAATTCGGTCCACTTTATCTGAAAGCACCTGATGGATTGGAAAACTTTCTACGGTACAACTATCCCACTTTACACCGGTATACAGAAGAAGAGCAGGACAAGATAAACAATCATTATCCGGCAGTTCTTTCTTTCAACATACCAAATGACCATATAGCCACCTCCTAATCCAACAAAATTGCCATGAAACCAGCCCTTGTAGATGTATCTGTACTGATTCTTTTCTTCAACCGCCCCAAACTGCTGGCGCAAGTATTCGAACAAGTGAAGAAAGCACGCCCCGCACGACTGTTTCTCTATCAGGACGGCCCGCGCGGCGAGCGTGACATGCCGGGCATAGAAGCTTGTCGCAAAGTAGTGGCAGACATCGACTGGGAATGCGAAGTACACCACAACTACCAAGAGAAGAACTACGGCTGCGACCCATCGGAATACATGGCACAGAAGTGGGCATTCTCCTTGTCGGACAAATGTATCGTGCTTGAGGATGACGACGTGCCCGCCGTCTCTTTCTTCGGCTTCTGCAAGGAACTGCTCGACAAGTATGAGCACGACACACGCATCAGCATGATTGCCGGATTCAACAACGAGGAGATTACACCCGACATCACTTCCGACTACTTCTTCGCCACCACCTTCTCCATCTGGGGATGGGCGAGCTGGCGGCGGGTGACGGACCAATGGGATGAATTCTACACCTTCCTGGACGACAAGGAGAACATGCGGCAACTGAAGAACCTCATCCACACACGGCGCTACCGCAAAGACTTCATCTACATGTGCCAACGCCACCGCGAACACGGGAAAGCCTATTACGAAACCATCTTCCACGCTTCCATGTTGTTCAATTCGGGTCTGAGCATCGTGCCCACCCGCAACATGATAAACAATCTGGGAGCCACTGCCGACTCCACCACTTTGCCGGCTCCGTGCACACCATGCCGCGCGGTTACCGCCGCATCTTCACCATGAAACGCCACGAAGTGGAGTTTCCACTGAAGCACCCTCGCCACGTCATCGAGAACACTGCCTACAAGGATAGCGTTTACCGCATCATGGCATGGCGGCATCCCTGGATAAAGATTGCACGGTCGTTCGAGGAACTGGCGTTGAACCTACGGTACGGCAACTTCACCATCATATGGCAAACGCTGCAAAAGCGTATCCGGAAATGGATGAAACAAGACCGGCATCTGTAACAAGAAAAAACATTCAAAAAAGAAGAAACGAACAACAGTCATGAGAGTACTACTTATCAATACATCCGAACGCATCGGCGGCGCAGCCATCGCCGCCAGCCGTCTGATGGAATCACTCAAGAACCACGGCATCAAAGCCAAGCTGCTGGTACGCGACAAGCAGACCGACCAAATCTCCGTTGTGTCACTGGACCATAACTGGCGCATGGTGTGGAAGTTCGTCTGGGAGCGCATCGTCATCTGGAGCGCCAACCGCTTCAACAAGAAGAACATCTTTGCCGTGGACATAGCCAACACGGGGACAGACATCACCTCACTGCCCGAATTCCAGCAAGCAGACGTCATCCATCTGCACTGGATAAACCAAGGGATGCTCTCGCTGAAGAACATCGAGAAGATTCTCACCTCGGGCAAGCCCGTCGTCTGGACCATGCACGACATGTGGCCCTGCACCGGCATCTGTCACCATGCTCGCGAGTGTACCCACTACCAGCAGGAATGCCACAACTGCCCCTTCATCCATGAAGGCGGAAGCAAGCGTGACCTTTCCTACCGCATCTTCCGGAAAAAACAGAATCTATATCGCAACCGTCACATCAACTTCGTCACCTGCAGCCGCTGGCTGGAAGAACGTGCCCGGACAAGCGCCCTCTTCTGCGGACATGCCGTGACGTGCATCCCCAACCCCATCAACACCAACCTCTTCAAGCCCCGCAACCGACAGGAAGCCCGCAGCCGTTGCCTACTGCCGCAAGACAAAAAGCTCATGTTGTTCGGCTCGGTGAAGATTACGGACAAACGGAAAGGCATTGACTACTTGATAGAATCGTGCCGACTGCTGGCCGACAAGCATCCCGAACTCCGGGAACAGTTGGGTGTCGTCGTCTTCGGCAACCAATCGCAACAACTGGAAAACCTGCTTCCATTCAAAGTCTACCCGCTGAACTTCGTCAGCAACGAACACCAACTGGTGAACATCTACAATGCCGTGGACATCTTCGTGACCCCCTCGCTGGAAGAGAACCTGCCGAACACCATCATGGAAGCCATGGCATGCGGCATTCCCTGCGTCGGATTCAACGTGGGCGGCATCCCTGAGATGATAGACCATCTGCACAACGGCTACGTGGCACAATACAAATCCTCGGAAGACTTTGCCAACGGCATCTACTGGACGCTGACCGAACCCGACTACCCCAGCCTCTCGGAACAAGCCTGCCGGAAAGCCATCTCCCACTATTCGGAGAACGTCGTCGCCAAGAAATACATTGACCTTTACAACAAAGTGACCGGAAGAAATGCATAACCACCCCACCCCGAAATTCAGCATCATCACCGTGACCTACAATGCCGAAGCGGTACTGGAGGACACGATTCAAAGCGTTATCTCGCAAACCTACCACCACGTAGAATACATCCTTGTGGACGGTGCGTCCAAAGACGGCACGCTCTCCATTATCGACCGTTACCGCGACCGCATCACCCGCATCGTGAGCGAACCGGACAAGGGACTGTACGACGCCATGAACAAAGGTATCCGCCTTGCCACCGGCGATTACCTCTGCTTCCTCAATGCCGGCGACAGCTTCCACGAGGACGACACCTTGCAGCAGATGGTGCGTTCCATCTCCGGCAACGAACTACCCGACGTGCTGTACGGCGAAACGGAACTGGTGGACAAGGAAGGCCACTTCATCCGCATGCGCCGCCTCGCCGCCCCGGAAGTGCTTACCTGGCGAAGCTTCAAGCAGGGCATGCTGGTCTGCCATCAGGCCTTCTTTGCCAAAGCTTCCCTTGTAGAACCCTACGACCTGCAATACCGCTTCTCCGCCGACTTCGACTGGTGCATCCGGGTGATGAAGAAGGCACGGACCTTGCACAATACCCATCTCACCCTCATCGACTATCTGGAAGAGGGAATGACCACCCAGAACCGGCAAGCATCCCTGCGCGAACGCTTCCGCATCATGGCGCGGCATTACGGACTGATGAGTACCATAGCCCATCATGCCTGGTTCGTATTACGGGCCGTGATAAAGAAATAGCACAAGTTTCGAGAGCAAATATACTTTATTCCCGCAAGACCTATACCTTGTGGGAATCCCCCTATACCCAGCTCCCTACAGTATAGGAGTGAGTACCCAAAACATCCCCATGTTTTCACCTAAAACATCCGGATGTAATGGGGCAAAACATCCCCATGTTTTTGGGTAAAACATCCGGGTGTTTTGGAGAAAGGCATCCGGATGTTCTGCATATTAAGTCCTATACCGTGAGGGGCTAAGTCCTAAGACGTAGGAGATTAAGTCCTAAGGCAAAGGAGGCTGGGTAACTGTAAGCAGCGCCTTCAACTCTTTTACCCCTTCCGAAGCTCCCTTTTGAATGACATGTATCGGACGCATGACGTGCGTGTCCACCGGCTTGGGGTCTATCAGATACACTTCGGCGGCACGGGGCACGTAGTTCAGCAGTCCCGCAGCGGGATAAACGTTCAGGCTGGTGCCGATGATGACGAAGATGTCCGCCTGCTCCACATACCGGATGGCAGTCTCAATCTCCGGCACCGACTCGCCAAACCACACGATGAACGGGCGGAGCTGCGTACCGTCGCCCGCCTTGTCGCCCAACTTTACTTCATATTCCTCCGGCGCCAGTTCCTTGACGAAATGCGGATTATAAGGGTCGCGGCTGGAACAAACCTTCGTCAGTTCCCCATGCAAGTGTATCACGTGCGTACTGCCGGCACGCTCGTGCAGATTATCTACGTTCTGGGTGACGACCGTTACATTGAAATCCCTCTCCAGGTCGGCAACGCCCAGATGCCCGGCATTCGGCACCACATCGAGCAACTACTTGCGACGTTCGTTATAGAAATTAATGACCAGTTCCGGATTACGTGCATACCCCTCGGGAGTCGCCACCTGCTCCACCGGATATTTGTCCCACAGTCCGCCCGCATCACGGAATGTGCTGATGCCGCTCTCGGCGCTCATACCGGCACCCGACAATATGACCAAGTTCTTCATTTTCTGCTCCTTTCCTTTATTAAAGTAAGACAAATATAAGAAGAATGTTCAAGTTGTGATATAAATAAGAAAAATTAAATACTTAAAAGCCTTATCATTCAAATAAAAGACGTACTTTTGCCACTCATAAATTTGCAATAGACTGGAAAAGAAACCAATCCGGTCGTCAACAAAAGAATCTTATGGACAAATTCAGTTATGCTATCGGCCTTGGAATAGGTCAGAATCTTTTAAGCATGGGTGCCAAAGGCATTGCAGTAGATGACTTTGCACAAGCAATCAAAGACGTTTTGGAGGGCAACCAGACGGCAATCAGCCACACAGAAGCCCGTGACATCGTCAACAAGTACTTCGCCGAACTGGAGGAGAAGATGAACGCAGCAAACATAGAAGCCGGCAAAAAGTTCCTGGAAGAGAACAAAAAACGCGAGGGAGTTGTTACGCTGCCCAGCGGACTTCAATACGAAGTTATCACGGAAGGAAACGTGGGCCGCTATGCCAAAGCCACCGACCAGGTGCAATGCCACTACGAAGGCACACTGATTGACGGAACGCTGTTCGACAGCTCCATCAAACGCGGCCAGCCTGCCACGTTCGGTGTAAACCAAGTGATACCCGGTTGGGTGGAAGCCCTGCAGCTTATGCCCGAAGGTGCCAAGTGGAAACTCTACATCCCCAGCGACCTGGCATACGGAGCGCAGGTGCCGGCGAGATGATTCCTCCCCACAGCACGCTCGTATTCGAAGTCGAATTACAGAAAATTTTATCTAAATAAACAACAAGTAAAAGCAAAATGAAAAAAGTAACATTTCTCATGGCTCTTGCAGTAGCTGCCGGTATGGCATCTTGTACTGCTCAAAGTCCGAAAGCTGATTTGAAGACGGACATCGATTCATTGTCTTACGCCATCGGTATGGCACGTACAGAAGGTTTGGACCAGTATCTTGCACAGCAAGGAATTGACTCAACCCAGATGTCAGAATTCCTGAAAGGTTTCAACGAAGGCGCAGCCAAAATCGATAAGAAAGACGTGGCTTACATGGCCGGTCTGCAAGTAGGCCAGATGGTCAGCAAGCAATGGGTGGAAGGCTTCAACCAACAAATCTTCGGCAACGACTCCACACAGAGCATCAGCCGCGAAAATCTGCTGGCAGGTTTCGTAGCAGGTGTCATCGGCAAGGGTGGTGCTATGGATATGATGAAAGCTCAAGAGTACATGCGTACTCAGATGGATGCCATCAAAGAAAAAGCAACTGCAGAAAAGTATGCTGACAACAAAGCTGCCGGTGAAAAGTTCCTGGCTGAGAACAAGGCTAAAGAAGGTGTAGTAACTACCCCGAGCGGTCTGCAATACAAAATCATCACCAAGGGTAACGGTGCCGTTCCTGCCGACAGCAGCAAGGTGAAAGTAAACTACAAAGGTACGCTGATTGACGGAACAGAATTCGATAGCTCTTACAAGCGCAACGAACCTGCTACTTTCCGTGCCAACCAGGTAATCAAAGGCTGGACAGAGGCCCTCACCATGATGCCCGTCGGCTCTAAGTGGGAACTCTATATCCCCTACGACCTGGCATACGGTTCAAGAGAAACCGGTAGCCAAATCAAGCCGTTCTCTACTTTGATATTCGAAGTGGAACTGCTGGGTATCGAGAAGTAATGTAACAATCCGAAGGGAGGGGCAAAACCCTCTTGATACTTCTTTTAGGCGCGGATTACGCGGAATACGCGGATTTGGTAAACTAAATCCGTGAAATCCGCGTAATCCGCGCCTTATCGTTACCCCTCACTTTTATTCATTTTTCCGTCCCTTTTTATAGATAAATTAAAATAAAGTCCTATATTTGCTTACTATTTGATAACAACAAGAACTTTACTTATTTACTATTATGGAAAAAATAGACAATCTTGACCGGCAGATTCTGGAAATCATTTCCCAAAATGCCCGTATCCCTTTCAAGGACGTAGCTGCTGAATGTGGCGTGTCACGTGCTGCCATCCATCAACGTGTACAGCGCCTGATTGACCTTGGCGTTATTGTTGGCTCAGGCTATCATGTAAATCCCAAGTCCCTTGGATACAGAACCTGCACTTACGTAGGAATCAAGCTGGAAAAGGGCTCCATGTATAAGACGGTAGTTGCTGAGCTGGGCAAGATTCCCGAAATCGTAGAATGCCACTTCACCACTGGTCCGTACACCATGCTGACCAAGGTATATGCCCGCGACAACGAGCATCTGATGGATTTGCTGAACAACAAGATGCAGGAGATTCCTGGCGTAACCGCTACCGAGACCTTGATTTCCCTGGAACAGAGCATCAAGAAGGAGATTCCTATTTGCCCCGAGAAATAACGAACAACAATGGATTTCTTGAACGAATATCATCTGTCGGGCCTTGTCATAGGTATCTGCACATTCCTCATCATCGGCTTGTTTCACCCCATAGTTGTGAAAGCCGAATATTATTGGGGCACCAAGTGCTGGTGGATTTTCCTTTTACTCGGCATCGGCGGCATCATTGCCTCCCTTTATACGGAGAACATCATGATAGCCTCCCTTTTGGGCATCTTTGCATTTTCCTCGTTCTGGACCATCAAGGAGATATTCGAGCAGGAAGAACGAGTGAAAAAAGGCTGGTTTCCCAAGAATCCAAAACGAATTTATAAGTTCTAAGGACAAAGGTTATAAGGAATTTTATCCAAAAGTCTTGCATATTTCAATAGAAAATGCTACTTTTGCCCCCGCTATCCAAGCAAGGATGCATCGGACTTGTAGCTCAGTTGGTTAGAGCAACAGACTCATAATCTGGAGGTCCCTGGTTCAAGCCCAGGCTGGTCCACAAACAAGAGGCTCATTCTTAATAGAATAGAGCCTCTTTTAATTTTTGGACTCCGCTATACAAGCCCGGTATTTGTGTAATAAAACAACCTTCATCATGAAATACGGAGTATCTCCAAATACACTGCTCATAACTGCCGGAACCATATGGTCATTGGCAGGAGTCAATATTCTGCGTATAGGCCTGACCTGCTGGATAGATGACGGACATTATTGGCTATTCAAAGTCTGCGAAGCCAGCCTGGTATTCCTTCTGTTCTTCGGCATTATTTTCCATAGGCTGTACAAGAAACATACTCTCCGTATCTCACAGAAGAAAGGTAAGCACTGCCCCTTTTCCTTTTTCGACGTAAAAGGATGGATTGTCATGATAGGCATGATTGCAATGGGAATTGTAATACGTACCTGCCACCTTCTGCCCGACTCCTTCATCGCAGTGTTCTATACCGGACTTTCTCTCGCGCTTCTCGGCACCGGGCTACGCTTCATCTGGTATTGGTGGAGGAACAGATAACTCCGGATTCACCGATTCCCATCCTATGCAGGCTCCGGCAAAGTGCTGACCGCCTCGCTCTTTATCCTTTCAGGCTTATTGCTATTCCCCGGCAATTTCCAAGCCATGCTGTGGCCCTTGGCCCTTATCCTCATCGGCATCTTCTTTCTCAGACATCACCATAGGAGAAACGGGACACACCAAAGGACAGTGCATCGCCGTGCCAAGATGGTACAACGGATGATGAACAAGAGAATGGGAGAGCAAGAGGAACATAGCACCCGGAGAAACCTACATAGACCTGGACTGCAGTTGGGGAGGAGTGGAACTGCACATACCCGCCGACTGGCAAGTACGCATAGAATGCAGCTGCTTTTGCGGCAGATGTGAAGACAAACGCTGGCAAGGCACACCTGCCAAACAAGCATTCCTTTCCGCCTCTTGTTCGGTATTCCTGCCTGGACAGCTATCCTTTTGTGGTATCATCTGCAGATTGTGGCAGACACTTCATTACAAACAGAAAAATTCACCGCCCCCGAGGCAGAAAAGGCCGCTCCCCTGCCACAAGAAGAAAGTATTGACCGGATCACGATAAAAGACGGCTCCCGGATTCACATCATCAAAGTGGAAGACCTATTATACATCCAGGCTTGTGGGGACTACGCAACCCTGGTGACATCCGACGGAGAGTACATCAAGGAACAGACCATGAAAAACTTCGAGACACATTTGCCAGCAGATAACTTTGTCCGCATCCACCGCTCGAGCATTGTCAACGTAACCCAGATATCACGAGTAGAACAGTATGGAAAAGAGACCTACCAAGTGACGTTAAAAAGTGGCGTCAAGCTACGGGTAAGCCTCTCCAGATACCGGTTACTGAAGGAACGGTTGGGCATATAAATGCCGCAACCAGTCCTTCAGAATACTTCCTGCAGAGGAAAAAGACAATTAATCTTAAAATACAGCGGAATATATAACTTTGTCCAAAGTTATTTGTTCCTTTATCTTGCTATGATGAAACATCTGTATTACATACTTATGTTTATCTTCCTCTGTCTGGGTTTGACTGCCATCTCCCAGGAGGAACAGCCAGACTCACGGAATACTACCGGGAGTCCGGCGGGAATAGTTGTCGGAAGTCCGGCCTCCGAATGCTCCTTTACCGCCTACACACAGTGCGCATCGTACACAGCCACCCACCGTTCACTATTCAATGACGAAAATACCGACTGCTGGACCAACGAAGCGTTGTGTCCGAACAGCCTATACACACATAACCACGCCTCTCCGAAATTCCTGAAGATGAGAATTCTGAAACCAGCCGGGCAACTGGAGCATCTGCTTTCCAGCCATCTGTCTGCCGGAGAGAGCGCCAACCTTTCATTCAATCCCAATGCTCTCCGCTATTCCTGCGGATACTATATCTATGCACTGCTGCATATCCTGATTTAGACTTTATCGGACTTATTGCAAACCATTACCGGAGGTGTACTGCATGTACATCTTTCGCTTTTTTATTATCCATTTCATCACATTAATATCATAACTATGTCCGATTTATTCCTCCCCACCTTGAGATGATGGGGCTCACTTTTGCAATCGGTTTCTTTGTGGCATTCATCATCAAACTGATAGCCAGCGCAGCCGATTCACTCGATTTCTACAGTTCCCACCAGCAGGAGTTACTCCGCCTGCGCCGCATAAAGAAGTTCCGCCAGAAGATGGAACTGATGCTACACACCCCCTCCATGCACGGAAACATCTTCGGCAACGACACGCGCGAAGACTACAGCCGGGGTGTGGACCGTGAAAACGAAAAGCCTCGAGGCTATTACCACGGAGTAAGCCACGGTGTCTCCAAAAGAAACCTGGTAGACTACTTCTACCCAGAAGATACCCTTATGATGTATCTGGAAGATGCCATCAGCCACCGTGACAACAAGAACAAGACTAAAAAGAACAACGACACCAAAAACAAAGACTAATTATGGAGAATATAGATTTTGCAACCTTGTTCCAAGGATTCGGAACAATGATGGAAAGCGGCTGGCTACTCTCCTCTGCCCGTGTATTTCTAATAGCCCTGGGCCTGCTGCTCATATACCTGGGATGGAAAGGCGTACTGGAGCCGATGGTCATGATTCCCATGGGACTGGGTATGGTCGCCATCAATTGCGGCACCCTTTTCATGCCCGACGGCACATTGGGGAATCTCTTTCTGGACCCGATGCTTTCGGATACGGACGACTTGATGAACACCATGCAGATAGACTTCCTGCAACCGGTCTACACCCTGACCTTCAGCAACGGATTGATTGCATGCTTCGTATTTATGGGTATCGGCACCCTGCTCGACGTGGGCTTCCTGCTGCAGAAACCATTTGCCAGCATATTCCTTGCCCTATGTGCCGAATTGGGAACTTTCTTGACTGTACATCGCATCTGCATTGGGACTGTCCTTGAAAGAAAGCGCTTCCGTAGCCATGGTAGGAGGTGCGGACGGGCCGATGGTGCTTTTCACTTCCTTGGCCCTGGCCAAACATCTGTTTGTACCCATCACGGTAGTGGCCTATCTCTATCTGGGACTGACATATGGCGGTTACCCCTATCTGGTGAAGCTGCTGGTACCGAAACGCCTGCGCGCCATCAAGATGACGAGCAAGAAGCCGCCCAAAAACTATGATGCCAAAGTAAAACTGGCTTTCTCGGCTATATTGTGTGCTGTACTGTGTTTCTGTTCCGGTTGCCTCGCCGCTGTTCTTCTCCCTGTTCCTCGGAGTGGCAGTACGCGAATCGGGAATGAAGCATATCTACGATTTTGTAAGTGGTCCGCTGTTGTATGGTTCTACTTTCATGCTCGGTCTGCTATTGGGCGTACTTTGCGACGCACATCTGCTGCTCGACCCTAAAATTCTTAAATTGTTGGTATTGGGCATGGGCGCACTGCTGCTCTCCGGTATCGGCGGAATCATTGGAGGGTACATCATGTACTTCATCAAGCGGGGCAATTACAATCCGGTCATCGGAATCGCAGCCGTGAGCTGCGTGCCTACTACGGCGAAGGTTGCCAGAAGATAGTAAGCAAGGACAACCCCAATTCCTTCATCTTGGGAGATGCCTTGGGGGCTAATATTTCAGGAGTAATCACTTCGGCCATCATTACGGGTATCTATATTACTATAATTCCCTATCTGTAGCCTGCGTAGTGGGTTTAGGTGACGGAAAGAGGTTGTGGCAATCACAATCTCTTTCTTTTTATGATACATGGGGCAAGCTGTTGCATTTCAGATAAAATCCTTTACCTTTGCCGGCAAACACATTTATCAAGATATCAGGATGAAGAAAGTATTTAAATTGGCCGGAGGATTCATGGTCGGGGCATGCATCGGCTTTGTAGGAATAATAGGTGTAAGAGTCCTGGTTTTAGGAGACTCGTTCGACGGTTTACACAGCAAGTTTGCCGAAACCGGCATGCTGGAGACAGTAGGAGTTTCCTTGTTAGCCATACTGATTCTGCTGTTCTCCATCTTCCTGCAAGTGCTTCTGCACGAAGGCGGGCATCTTGTCTGCGGACTGGCAACCGGCTACCGCTTCGTCTCCTTCCGCATCTTCAACCTTACCTTCATACGGAAAGACGGGAAATTATGCATCAAGCGTTTCAGCCTTGCCGGAACGGGAGGCCAATGCCTGCTTACCCCACCCGAAAGGCCTCTTGAAGATATCCCAACCACCTTGTACAACCTGGGTGGAGTGCTTGCCAACCTGCTGACCGCCATCCTTGCCTTCCTCCCCCTGCTGACCGTAGACGGGCTGCCTTACCTGCTGAAATTCTTCCTTCTGATGCTCTCTTTGATTGGCATTCTCCTTGCAGGGATGAACGGCATCCCCATGAAGATGGGCGGCATCGGCAATGATGCCGACAACATGCGCCTGCTTCTCAAGGACAGCAAGAGCAAGCAGGCACTGGTCACCCAGCTGCGCATCAACGCACTGGTGCAAGAGGGCATGCGTCCTAAGGACATGCCTGCCGAATGGTTCAGCCAAACGGAAGACATCAACTACAAAGATGCCCTGCAGGTCACCATAGCCTTGATGAGCGCCTCGCGCCTGCTCGACTGCGAAGAATGGGAAGCCGCCTACAATGCATTTGAGAAAATAATGAGCCACCGGCACGAAGTCATCGGACTTTTGATAAAGGAAAACGCTTGCGAGCTGCTCTTCACCGCACTGGTGACAAAGAGGACCGCACGGGCAGAAGAATTATATACCGATGAGCTGGATACCTACATCCGGCAATATAAGGATGTGACGTCTTCCAAACAGCGGCTGCTCTGCGCCTGGCACTCTACCGGGACAAGGACACAGCAAAAGCAAAGGAGATTTACGAAGCCACCTGCCAACGGAAAAACAAATACTTGATGCAGGGAGAAGTCAGTTCGGACATAGCCTTGATGAAATCAATCCTTACCGCCAAGAATGCCTTGTAAGATGGAACGATATTTCTTTTACTTGTTATATCTACTGCTTGGCTGCTCACTATGCGGTTGTAGCAGAAAACAAGCGCCAAAGCAGACACAAGACCCGGATACGGAGACCACCATCCCGTACGCCGACACCATAGCGGCACCCGTCCCTCCGGCTCCGGCTAAAAGCCGGACAGCCCGCTACCTGGACTCCCTCGGTTTCGTCAACATCGCCGAAGCGGACAGCAGCATCGCCATCGACTTGATGTACACCCGTGCCGACAACTTCACCGGAACCCTATTGTACGAAGACCTGAAAGAAGCCTACCTGCACCCCGATGCCATGAAAAGCCTGAAGCGGGCACAACGCCTACTGAAAGAACAGTACCCCGCTACAGCCTCATCGTCTACGACGCAGCGCGCCCCTTGTCCGTACAGCAGAAGATGTGGAACGTAGTGAAAGGAACCTCCAAATACATCTATGTCTCCAACCCCTCACGCGGCGGCGGCCTGCACAACTACGGATTGGCGGTGGACATCAGCATACTCGACGATAAAGGAACCCCTCTGCCCATGGGCACCCCGGTAGACCATCTGGCAGGGAAGCCCACATCACAGAAGAAGCCGTGCTCGTGGCACAAGGCAAGCTGACGGAACAAGAACGTGAAAACCGGCTGCTGCTCCGGCAGGTAATGAAAGAAGCCGGATTCCACCCCGCTACCCAGCGAATGGTGGCACTTCAACCGCGTCAGCAGGCAGACGGCAAAGGAGCGATACCGGGTCATCCCTTAACTCTCACCCCCAGCTTGTCCGGAAACTTAAATTTGCTATCGCTTTGACGCGGATGACGCAGATGACGCGGATTTTTAATATTCTTAATCTGTATTATCAGCGTCATCTTTGTCTGAAAAATAATCAGACAGAAAGCTGCGAATTTATGCCCCACTTTGTCCTTTTTGAGATAACTTTGCATCAGAATAAATAAGCCAAGCCATGCCTTTATCCCAAGACACCCTCCGCTTCATCCGCGAGCATCGCCGCGACGACGTGCGCAGCCTTGCCTTGCAGGCACGCCGCTACCCTTCGGTAGACATGCCCGCCGCCATCACACAGATTTCCGGCTGGCAGATTGCCAAAGAGAAGATACCCGCATGGGCCGAGAACGAGCATATACTCTACCCGCCCACCTTTCTCTGGAACAATGCTCCTCCCAAGCAACGGCACAGTATAAAGCGGAGATATAACTAACCTGCTACATACAGAACAAGAACATCCCGCGCAGAACAGTACCCCCGCATCAGCCGGCACCTTTACCGACCTCACCGGAGGTTCGGCATCGACTGCGCCTATCTCTCCTCCCGCTTCGGGCATGCCACTTACGTCGAGCGCCAGGAAACCCTCTGCCAGATAGCCGCACACAACTTCCCTGTCCTCGGCCTGAACCACATCTCCGTCTGCCACGCAGACAGCGTCCACCATCTGCAAGAGATGAACCCGTGGACTGCATCTTCATAGACCCTGCCCGCCGCGACGGACACGGCGGAAAGACCATAGCCATCGGCGACTGCGAACCCGATGTGTCCGCCCTCGAAGAACTGCTGCTACGCAAGGCAAGACACGTACTGGTAAAACTCTCCCCCATGCTCGACCTCACCCTTGCCCTGAACGATTTGAAGCATGTACGAGAGGCACACATCGTCTCCGTGGGCAACGAATGCAAGGAACTGCTGCTCTTGCTGGGACAAGGCGAAGGAGTGCCGGCAGACGACATCCCCATCCATTGCGTCAACTTCACCGGTGTACCCGGCTCCCCAAGCCTCGTCTTCACCCGCCGGCAGGAGAAGGAGCGTGCATGCCCCTACACCCCTCAACTGAAATCATACCTCTACGAACCGAATGCCTCCGTGCTGAAAGCCGGTGCATTCCGCAGCCTCTCCTCATTGTATAAGGTGGAAAACTGCATCCCAACAGCCACCTCTACACCTCGGACCACTTCCTGCCGGACTTCCCCGGCCGCAAGTTCCAGATTACCTCCTCCTGCGGCTTCGGCAAGAAAGAAGTGAAAGAGATGCTGGCTGCCGAGAAAAAGGCGAACCTCACCGTGCGCAACTTCCCCGCCACCGTGGCCGAACTGCGCAAACGACTGAAATTGGCCGAAGGGGGAGGCACTTATCTCTTTGCCACTACTCTGGCAGACGAGAAGAAGGTACTTATCCGCTGCCAGGCTACGGGATAAGACACCAACCCCTATACCTTCCCCTGCACGAGATGTACATCTCATGTTGCTCGAGATGTACATCTCATACAGTCCGAGATGCACATCTCGTGCATCTTTAGCATCAGTCTGCCAGATGACGGCAAAGGGAGATACCGCCGAAAAGGTACTACCTCCAAGAATTTATGTAACCTCATTGTAACTGAATCGTTATCTGTTCTTCAACGCTCCGCAACCTCCACGTAACGGCAACCCTCTACTTTTGCGGCAGATTATTAACAGATAATAACAAGTATGAAACAGATTTTGAGAGCATTCTTATTCTTACTCCTATTCACCGCCACCGTCAATACGGCCATTGCCGACGAAAAAGCAAATGTCACGAAACAAGGAACTGTACGCGGACGTATCATCGACGCTACTAAACAAACCCTCCCGGGCGCATCCATCTACATCGAGAAACTACACACTGGCGTGACGAGCGACGTCAACGGCTTCTACACTTTCTCTAACCTTGACCCGGGAACCTATACAGTAAAGGTGAGCTACGTGGGCTACTCTCCCGTAGAACTGAAAATCACCATCCCCGCAGGCCGTACACTGGAAAAAGACGTCGTACTGAACGAAGGCGTGGAGTTGCAGGAAGTGATGGTAGGCGGCGCCTTCCAGGGACAGCGCCGTGCCATCAACTCACAGAAAAACAACATGGGGATTACGAATGTAGTCTCTGCCGACCAGGTAGGCAAGTTCCCCGACTCCAACATCGGTGACGCCCTTAAACGCATCTCCGGCATCAACGTGCAGTACGACCAAGGCGAGGCACGCTTCGGGCAAGTGCGGGGCACGAGTGCCGACCTCAGCTCCGTCACCATCAACGGCAACCGCGTTCCCTCTGCCGAAGGCGATACGCGCAACGTACAGCTCGACCTCATTCCGGCAGACATGATTCAGACCATCGAAGTGAACAAGGTAGTAACCGCCGATATGGACGGCGACGCCATCGGCGCAGCATCAACCTCGTCACCAAGAACTCCCCCTACAAGCGTACCATTGCCGCCACCGCCGGAACCGGCTACAACTGGATGAGCGAAAAGGCGCAACTGAACCTTGGCTTCACCTACGGCGACCGCTTCTTCAACGACAAACTCGGCTTGATTGTATCGGCCTCCTATCAGAACTCACCTTCCGGTTCCTACGACACCGAATTTGTATGGGAGCAGGATGACAACGGCAAGACGTACGTCAACGACTACCAAATCCGCCAATACTACGTCACCCGCGAACGCCAAAGCTACTCCGCCGCACTGGACTGGGACATCAATGCCAACCACAAACTGACCTTCAAAGGCATCTTCAACAACCGCAACGACTGGGAGAACCGCTACCGTACCACGCTGAAAGACCTTGACCCCAACGGCAACGCCACCGTACGCATACAGACCAAAGCCGGTACGCCGGACAACCGTAACGCCCGCCTGGAACGCCAGCGCACCATGGACTTTGCCCTCGGCGGCGAACACCTCTTCGGCGCCCTCTCCATGGACTGGCACGCCAGCTATGCCAAAGCCAGCGAAGAACGTCCCAACGAACGCTACATCGACTTCCAACTGAAGAAACAGAAGTTCGACATGGACCTGAGCGACGAACGCCAACCCTTTGCCAGCCCCAAAACAGGCTCTACCATGACATTGAACGATGAATTCAGCCTGAAAGAGCTGACGGAACAGCAGGAAGACATCAAGGAGCAGGACCTGAAGTTCTCCGCCAACTTCAAACTTCCCTTCAAGAACGGCAACAAGCTGAAGTTCGGCGCAAAGGTAGTGCGCAAGACCAAGGATAAAGAAGTGGACTTCTACGAATACTCTCCTCTGGACGAGGATGCCTTCATGACGAACAGCCTAGCAAATACAGTGGACCAGACCAACAAGAACTTCATGCCCAACAACAAATACCAGGCAGGCATCTACGCCAGCAAGGAATACACCGGCTCTTTAGACTTGAACAACGCTTCCCTCTTTGAGAAAGAGCAGGTGCAGGAAGAACTTGCCGGAAACTTCAACGCCCGCGAAACCGTGACTTCCGGCTACCTCCGCTTCGACCAAAAACTGACAAAAGACGTGGAACTGATGACCGGACTTCGCATAGAGAACACCAACCTTGCCTATACGGGACGCACCTACGATGCCGACGAAGACCTCACCAGCAAGACCGACCGTCAGCGCAACAGCTACATCAACTTCCTGCCGTCGCTGCTCGTAAAGTGGAATGTAAACGATGACTTCAAAGTGCGCGGTTCGTTTACCCAAACCTTGTCACGCCCCAATACTCGGCCTCGTGCCAGTGTGAACATCAAGCGTTCCGACAACGAAATCACCATCGGAAACCCGGAGCTGAAACCTACCGTCTCCTACAACTTCGACTTGAGTGCCGACTACTACTTCCGCAGCATCGGTCTGATAAGCGCCGGCATCTTCTACAAGAAGATAGACGACTTCATCGTAGACCAGGTGAGCACCAACTACGAATACCAGGGTAACACCTACACCCGCTTCACCCAACCCAAGAATGCGGGCAACGCCAACCTGGTAGGGGTAGAGTTATCCTACCAGCGCGACTTCAGCTTCATTGCTCCCGCTCTGAAATGTGTAGGTTTCTACGGAACGTACACCTACACCCACTCCCGTGTGGAAGACTTCAACTTCGAAGGTCGCGAGAATGAGAAAGACTTGAGCATGCCAGGCTCTCCGGAGCATACCGCAAATGCTTCCCTATACTTTGAGAAAGGCGGTCTGAATCTGCGCCTGAGCTATAACTTCGCTTCCGATTTCATCGACGAAATGGGAGAAAGCACCTTCTACGACCGCTACTACGACAAGGTGAACTATATGGACGTAAACGCCAGCTATACCTTCGGAAAGAAGTTCAAGACTACCTTCTACGCCGAAGCCAACAACCTGCTGAACCAGCCGCTACGCTACTACCAGGGCACAAAAGACCGTACCATGCAGGCAGAATACTACGGCGTGAAAGTGAATGCGGGAGTGAAGATTAATTTTTAAACAGCGAATTCTATCTCAACAAGTTATCAACATTAACTACTCAACAATTTAATAATGACAATGAAGAAAATATTCCTTTTACTGTTTATTGCCCTACTCGGCAACGCAGCCATTGCCCAAATCACCGATTACTCCATCTTCGACAAGAAGTTCAACTTCTACGTAGCCAACGACCTCGGCCGTAACGGCTACTACGACCAAAAGCCCATCGCCGAACTGATGGGACAAATGGCAGAAGAAGTAGGCCCCGAATTCGTTCTTGCCACCGGCGATGTACACCACTTTGAAGGCGTACGTAGCGTGAACGACCCGCTTTGGATGACCAACTACGAACTTATTTACAGCCACCCGGAGCTGATGATAGACTGGTTTCCCCTGCTGGCAACCACGAATACCGCGGTAATACGCAGGCTGTGCTCGACTACAGTAATATCAGCCGCCGCTGGACCATGCCCGCCCGTTATTATACCAAGACGTTCGAGGACAACGGCGCTACCATCCGCATCCTTTGGGTAGACACCGCCCCGATGATTGACAAATACCGCAACGACAGCGAGACCTATCCCGATGCCTGCAAGCAGGATTACCAGCAACAACTTTCCTGGATAGATTCCGTACTGACTGCCGCCAAAGAGGACTGGGTTATCGTTGCCGGACACCATCCCATCTATGCCGAAACCCCGAAGGACGAGAGCGAACGCGCGGATATGCAGGCACGTCTCGATCCCATCCTGCGCAAGCACAAGGTGGATATGTACATCTGCGGGCACATCCACAACTTCCAGCACGTACGCGTGGCAGGCAGCGACATCGACTATATCACCAATTCTGCCGGTTCGCTCGCCCGCAAGGTGAAGCCCATCGAAGGGACCGTATTCTGCAGCCCCGAACCGGGTTTCTCCATTGTATCGGCCAGCAAAAAGACACTGGAACTGCGCATGATTGACAAGAAAGGGAATGTATTGCACACGGTGACGCGCAGCAAATAATCCAAGCCGGCACGCAAGCAGGCGCATTCCCCCGAAGCCCTGCCGAACAACCACTTTCCTCCCACGAAGCAAAAGACCATGTTTCGTAGGAGGATTTTTCCATCTCATACGACAAAAACAAAGCCTATCCGCAGGAATACAAGAAAAAGCCCTATATTTGCATTTGTCAATACATAACTATGATGAAGAAGATACACTTCCTGCTACTAATCAGCCTGCTACTTGCCGCTTGCAGTGATGACGACAAAGAGAAACAACCCGCTTTTGTGACCAATATCACCATATCCGATGCCGGAAAGACCTTCAATCCCGGTGATGCCGTGACCGTCAAAGCCGACGGCTTGCAGAGCGGCGACCAAATCATATTGGACATCTACTGGCCGATAGCCGACAATCCTCTCTTTCCCGAAGGGTATTCACGCTACACACGCGCCGTTACCACGGAGCAAACCACCAACAGCATTACTTTCCTTGCCCCCGGACACTGGCCCGCCTCACGGGTAGAAATGTTCCTGGAACGGGCAGGACAGCTTCAGCCTCTCGGCCAGATTTCGGTAGCCGACGGACAATCCCCCGAAGAACCATATCTCTACGGTATCACCAACTCCCACGCCATTTACACACCGACCGTTCCCCGCGGCATCACCCGTATCGACCTGGTAACACAAGAAATATCGGAAGTAATCCAGTTCCATGACGGCGAAGATTTCTGCCTTGCCGCCAACATCCCCGGCACCAACATCCTCTGCGGGATACGGGAGAAAGACGGCAGTAGTTTCATCGACGGATACGACCTCTGCATGCACTATTGGTGTAACCCGGTAGAACGTAACGCAATTACCATCTGCTCGGACTTCAACAACACTGTTTCCCTGGAAATGGCCGGAGATAAGCTCCTCACCTACTGTAGCATCTCTTATCCGGTATATACCCGGTTGAATATGCCACCGATACATGCTCCCGAAATACCATTACCGGATGGACTGAAGCCCGAATCCCTCTCACGCTATCCGGGCGTGATAGCCGACGCCACATGCTGCTCTCGGCCAACAACGGCGACGGCACCTTCTCGCCCGTCGTGATAGACATCGCCAAAGAAAAGATGCACTGCTACGACCCCATCAAGGCCGAAGCTTGATACCTTTCCGGATTATGGAACCATCCCCCGAAAACCCAAACAGCCTGCAATGCAAAGGAGGCTATATCGTTTCCCGTGCCAATGGTGGAGATACGCAATTCTGCTTATGGGATACTACTGCCGGAAACTTGAAAGAGCCTTTCGCCACCTACCCCAACGCCGTACGCTCCGCTGCCATGTACTACTCCAAGGACGGGCAGACAAGGAAACTCTACGTGCAGTTTGCAGGCTATCGTGAAGGCGACTTCATCGAAACTTATGATTTCCAGACAAAGGAATGGAGGATGTTTATGTTCTACGTACCGTTTGCAGAGATTTTACTGGCACGATAACCGGCTCCCTTACTGCTTTTTCTCCCGTAAGTCATCCTTGGGTATGGTCGTCTCACTGCCGTCACGCGTAGCTATGTAGTGAGGAGACATGATTTCGATGCCTGCTTCGTTGAAGGCATCCTGGATATTCTGATGCAAATCAGAGTAAATCTGGCTAAGGCTGTTGGCATCCCTGATATAGGCATTCACTTGATAAACCGGATAATAATCCTGAAGGGAAGTCTCCAATACAAACGGACGGGGATCATCTATCACTCCAGGAGTATTCAATGCAGCCTCTATCAACAGCTGATGTGTCTTCCGCCACGGAACATCGTAGCCAATACTGACCTCCGAATGGATAATCAATCCATACTCACGGGCAGACTGGCTGTAATTGACCGTATGGGAAGACATGATGAAAGAGTTCGGAATGGTCACCACCTCATTCTTCGGAGTACGGATGCGGGTGACGAGCGGTGTTTTCTCAATGATGTTGCCCGTAGTATCGTTCAGCTTGATGCGGTCACCCAGCTTGAAAGGCCGCATGTAGGTTATGACCAGTCCTGCAATGATATTGCCGATAACCGTACTGGAACCGAGCGAAACAATCAAGCCGACAAACACGGAGATTCCCTGGAAGACTCCCGACTTGGAACCCGGCAGATAAGGGTAAATCATGGCAATCATAAACGCATAAAGCAAGAAGCGCACAATATGATAGGTAGGAATGGCCCAATCCGGATAGAAGCCGTTTATCTTCAGCCGTTCAGCCTGCACCTCATTGGCAAGATAACGCACCAGTCTGACCAGATACTTCACCGCATAGCATATCACAAAGATTGTGAACAGATTGGGTATATAGTCGGTTATTCCATTCAGAATAACCTTTATAGGATTCCAGATGTAGGAGAATAATGTATAAGCCAAACTCTTGGTCTGAGGGAAAATGGAGAATAATAACGGAACCGTCAGCAGCAACTGCAACAGCATGACTACATAACGCACCAGGTTGGCAACAAACACCAGCAGATTGACCTGCTTCTGCGTATCCAGCAATTCATAATCCTGAATAGAGATCGGTTTCAGCTTGGTATCCTTCAGCTTCTGAATGCGTAGTTTGAGTTTTCTGAACAGCCAGTTGGTAAACTTGAACAAGAAGAACTGTCCCACAAGCACCAGGATAAAGTACAAGATACGCTTACCCAACTGCCACAAGCTATGCTCCTTCTGCATGGCTTTCAGTTTGTCCACCACGACATGCCTCTTGCTGGCGGCCAGCTGGTCGCGGGTACAGTTTTCCCACAAAGCATCCTGATCGGTAAAGGAAATGATGACCTTTTCGCCATACATCAAGTCTGTAACAATATCCGTACTCTCTAAATAAACAGAGTCCGGACGCAGATTGAAACGCGTGCCCAATGCTTCGATGACGTTGCTTACATCTTTGGCTCGCTGTTGGGGCGTATGCCTCCACGCTTGGCATACAGATAGAACAAAGTGTCCTTCTCCACCACCACCGGAATACCCGGTGTCACCGTCCGCAACGAATCAATGCGTTGTTTCTGCAATGCCAGCTTCACCGAATCGGCCGCATAGCCCGCCAACTTCATCTGCTCCATTTCCATCCGCAGGTTCGCCTCATTCAGCCGGGCTGTTTCCAACTCCTGCCGGACAAGCGACAACTGAATCGAATCGGAGTCAGTCCTTGCCACTGTGACACTCCCCACACTATCCTCACCTAAAACACTGAGCACTTTATCTACCAACTGAGCTGACACTCCGTCCGCCAGCATCAACAGCCAACAAAGACAGAAAGCACGGATAACCTTCATATATAAACTTCTTGATTTGATTCTTTAATTATGCAAATATACCCAATAAATGCTTCAAACATACGGAATGTTTTTAACTTCCTACCCTAATCGACATAACTTTTTCATGCAAACATGAAAGTTCTGTATCCGGTTTGCACTATCTTTGTACTCAAAATTGACATACCTATGAATATATTGTTTCTTGTCGGAGGACTGCTCCTCATTCTTCTGGGTGCCAATGGCTTGACAGACGGTGCCGCATCCGTTGCCAAACGTTTCCATATACCGTCCATCGTCATCGGGCTCACCATTGTTGCCTTCGGCACTTCCGCACCGGAACTCACCGTCAGCATATCCTCTGCTCTCAAAGGCAGTGCAGACATTGCCATTGGCAATGTGGTGGGAAGCAATACGTTCAATACCCTGATGATTGTGGGTTGTACGGCCCTTTTTGCCCCGATAGCCATTACCCGTAACACACTGAAACGCGAAATCCCCCTTTGCATCCTTTCATCCTTCGCCCTGCTGATTTGTGCCAACGACGTCTTACTGGACAGCAGTGGGGAGAACATACTCAGCATCACCGACGGCCTATTGCTGCTATGCTTCTTTACCATTTTCCTGAGTTATACTTTTGCCATTGCAAAAAGGGATGGAAGTATGAAGGAACCGGAAAAGGAGCACTTACAGGAAGAAGACGAAATCAGGCTGTTACCCGCGTGGAAGTCCGCCCTATACATTCTCGGCGGACTTGCCGGCTCATCATCGGAGGTAATTTCTTTGTAGACGGTGCCAGCGGCATAGCCCGCGGATTGGGTGTCAGCGAATCCATCATCGGTCTCACGCTCGTAGCAGGCGGCACTTCATTACCCGAACTCGCCACCTCCATCGTAGCCGCCTTGAAGAAAAACCCCGAAATAGCCATCGGAAACGTCATCGGAAGTAATCTCTTCAATATATTCTTCGTACTGGGTTGTTCGGCCTCCATCACTCCACTGCGTCTGACGGGCATCACCAATTTCGATTTGTGGGTACTCGTAGGTCCAGCATCCTGCTTTGGCTGTTCGGTATCTTTTTCGGGAAACGCATCATCACCCGGGTGGAAGGAAGCATTCTGATTCTCTGCTACATTGCCTACACAGCGGTACTGATATACAACCTCTAACAGCAAATTTACAAACACCCTACGCGGTATTTTAAAGATTATCACGTATTTTTAAATAAGGCAAGCTGTACCTCGGCATAAAAAATAAGCAAGCTTATTTTGTTCTGCTCTCAGTTTGCATTACCTTTGTGGTCTCAATATTGAACAACTATGGCAATTACAATCAAGAAAGTAACCACAAGACGGGAACTGGAGCGCTTTATCCGTTTCAACTACCTGCTATACAAAAACAACCCCTATTCCGTCCCCGACCTTTTCGATGACATGCTCAACACCTTCAACAAGAAGAAAAACGCTGCATTCGAATTTTGTGAAGCCGACTATTTCCTGGCTTATCGGGAAGGTAAAATCGTAGGACGTGTAGCTGCCATCATCAACCACAAGGCAAACCAAACCTGGAACAAAAAGGAAGTCCGCTTCGGCTGGATAGACTTCATCGATGATGCGGAAGTCTCCGATGCCTGATTCGCACCGTGGAAGAATGGGGAAAAGAACGGGGAATGACACATATACAAGGCCCGCTGGGATTCACAGATTTCGATGCCGAAGGTATGCTCATCGAAGGATTCGACCAGCTCAGCACCATGGCCACCATTTATAACTATCCCTACTATCCGCAACATCTGGAACGCATGGGCTTTGAGAAGGATGCCGATTGGGTGGAGTACAAAATCTACATTCCCGACGCCATACCCGACAAGCACAAGCGCATCTCCGACCTCATCCAGCGCAAGTATAACCTCAAGGTAAAGAAATACACATCTGCCAAGAAGATTGCCCAAGACTACGGTCAGGCCATCTTCGAACTGATGAACGAAGCCTATCAGCCACTCTATGGCTATTCTGCACTGAGCCAACGGCAGATTGACCAATACGTCAAGATGTACCTGCCCATCCTCGACCTACGCATGGTGACATTGATTACCGATGCCGATGACCAGCTGCTTGCCGTAGGCATTTCCATGCCGTCACTCGCCGAAGCGTTGCAAAAAGCCCACGGGCGCCTGCTTCCTATGGGTTGGTATCACCTGGCCAAGACCATCTTCTTGAAGAAATATCCCAAGATGCTCGATTTGCTGCTGGTTGCCGTGAAACCGGAGTATCAGAACAAGGGGGTAAATGCATTGTTGTTCTCCGACCTTATCCCCGTCTATCAGCAACTTGGTTTCGAGTATGCCGAGAGTAATCCGGAGCTGGAGCTGAACGGCAAGGTGCAAGCGCAGTGGGAGTACTTCAAGACGGAACAGCATAAACGGAGAAGATGCTTTGTGAAAGGAATAAAATAAGTTCTAAATCCAGAATATAAGCTTGTCAGAAGTCCATAAAAGACATTATTTTTTTGCGAACCCCCGAATTTCTCATTACCTTTGTCGCAATGCGCAATATGAAGGAATAACGTACTTATGGAAGATAACAACAATATGACCCTGCCGCTGGAAGAAGCAGACAACAATATCACAGAGAGCCCCGTTTCCAGCGTGGAATATACCGACGACAACATCCGCCACCTGGACGACATGGAGCATATCCGTGTCCGTTCCGGTATGTACATAGGCCGTCTGGGCGACGGCTCACAGAACGATGACGGCATCTATGTGTTGCTGAAAGAAGTGATGGACAACAGCATCGACGAGTTCAAGATGGGTGCCGGAAAGCGTATAGAAGTGACTATAGAAGACAGTCTGCGTGTCAGCGTACGCGACTATGGACGAGGCATTCCGCAAGGCAAACTGGTAGAGGCGGTCAGCAAACTGAATACCGGGGGTAAATATGACTCGAAGGCTTTCAAGAAAAGTGTCGGACTGAACGGCGTGGGCATCAAGGCGGTCAATGCGCTGAGTAGCCGTTTCGAGGTACGCAGTTACCGCGACGGCAAAGTACGTACCGCCATCTTCGAGAAAGGAACGCTGTTGAGTGATGTGACCGAAGACTCGACAGAAGAAAGCGGAACCTATATCTTCTTCGAACCGGACGCCACACTCTTCCTGAACTATTCCTTCCAGAACCAGTTCGTAGAAACCCTGCTGCGCAACTACACCTACCTGAATACGGGCCTCACCTTCATTTACAACGGCCAGCGCATCGTTTCCCGCCACGGCTGGAGGACTTGCTGAAAGACAACATGACCAGCGAAGGCCTTTACGACATCATCCACCTGAAAGGAGAGGACATCGAGATTGCCTTCACACACACCAACCAATACGGCGAAGAGTACTACTCCTTTGTCAACGGGCAACACACCACCCAAGGCGGCACACACCAGACTGCCTTGAAGGAACACATTGCCCGTACCATCAAGGAGTTCTACAACAAGAACCAGGAATATGCCGACATCCGCAACGGACTGGTAGCCGCCATTGCCATCGACGTGGAGGAACCCATGTTCGAGAGCCAGACCAAAACGAAACTGGGCAGCAACAACATGTGGCCTGCCGCGCCGCAGGAACACAAGCCCGCCGGCCCCACGGTGAACAAATACGTAGGAGACTTCATCAAGACGGAAGTGGACAACTACCTCCACAAGAACCCGCTTGTGGCCGAAGTGATGCTGCAAAAGATACAAGACTCCGAGAAAGAGCGCAAAGCCATTGCCGGCGTCACCAAGCTGGCACGCGAACGCGCCAAGAAAGCCAACCTGCACAACCGCAAGCTGCGCGACTGCCGCTACCACTTGAGTGACGGTAAAGGCAAAGACCAGGAAACCGAATCCTGCATCTTCATTACCGAGGGAGACTCCGCCAGCGGTTCCATCACCAAGAGCCGCGACGTGAATACCAAGCAGTATTCAGCCTGCGTGGTAAACCGCTAAATTCCTATGGACTCACCAAGAAAGTAGTTTATGAAAACGAAGAATTCAACTTGCTTCAAGCAGCCTTGAATATAGAAGACGGCATAGAGACACTGCGCTACAACAAAGTCATCGTAGCTACCGATGCCGATGTGGACGGCATGCACATCCGCCTGCTCATCATCACCTTCTTCCTGCAGTTCTTCCCCGACCTGATAAAGAAAGGCATGTATATATCCTGCAAACCCCTCTCTTCCGCGTGCGCAACAAAAAGAAAACAAGTTATTGCTATACAGAGGAGGAACGCGTGAAAGCCATTGAAGAACTGGGTCCCAACCCCGAAATCACCCGATTCAAAGGTCTGGGAGAAATCTCGCCCGACGAGTTCAAGCATTTTATCGGCAAGGATATGCGTCTGGAACAAGTGTCCCTGCGCAAGACAGACCTCGTAAAAGAGCTGCTGGAATTCTACATGGGTAAGAATACCATGGAACGACAAAACTTTATTATCAACAACTTGGTTATAGAAGAAGATTTGGCATCATGAGAAGAGCTATCTTTCCGGGAACATTCGACCCGTTTACTATCGGACACTCTTCGGTAGTGAGCCGTGCACTGACTTTTATAGACGAAATCGTCATAGGCATCGGCATCAATGAAAATAAGAATACGTATTTCCCCTTGGAAAAGCGCGAACAAATGATACGAGACTACTACCGGAACGAGCCGCGCATCATTGTGCAGTCCTATGACTGCCTGACTATCGACTTTGCCCGGCAGGTAGATGCCAGTCTGATAATACGCGGCATACGCACCGTGAAGGATTTCGAATACGAGGAAACCATTGCCGACATCAACCGCAAACTGACCGGCATAGAAACCATCCTGCTCTTCACCGAGCCGGAACTTACCTGCGTCAGTTCCACCACCGTGCGCGAACTGCTGCAATACGGCAAGGACATAAGCATGTTCATACCGGAGGGAATGGAGATTAGGGATTAAGGATTAGGGATTAAAATGGAAATGATGAAAAAACTATTTACTATTATAATATGTATATGCGCGGTGACGGCGCAAGCGCAAAAGCCGAACAATGAAGCCCTGCGCAAACTGCAAATGGCAGAGTTTGCCATCACCAACCTTTATGTGGACAAGGTGGATGAAGACAAGCTGGTGGAAGAAGCCATCATCAAGATGCTGGCACAACTCGACCCGCACTCCACCTACAACAACGCCGAAGAAGTGAAGAAGATGAACGAGCCGTTGCAAGGCAATTTCGAGGGCATCGGCGTACAGTTTCAGATGATAGAAGATACCCTGCTTGTGATACAACCCGTGAGCAACGGACCTTCCGAGAAGGTGGGCATCCTTGCTGGCGACCGTATCGTAGCCGTCAATGACAGCGCCATTGCCGGAGTAAAAATGAGCACGGAAGATATTATGAGCCGCCTGCGCGGACCGAAAGACTCGGAAGTGAAACTCACCATCGTGCGCCGTGGCGTGGACGACCAGCTGTACTTCACCGTGAAGCGTGACAAAATTCCCATCCTCAGCCTGGACGCATCTTACATGATACAACCCAAAACCGGCTATATCCGTATCAACCGCTTCGGGGCAACCACCGCCGAAGAGTTTGCAGAAGCCCTGAAAAGCCTGCAAAAGAAAGGAATGAAAGACCTCATCCTCGACCTGCAAGGAAATGGAGGAGGGTATCTGAATGCCGCCATCGACCTTGCCAACGAATTTCTGAAGCAAAAAGAACTCATCGTCTACACCGAAGGAAGAGCCGCACGCCGCAGTGATTTCTTTGCCAAAGGTACGGGCAACTTCAAGAACGGCCGTCTCATCATATTGGTGGACGAGTACTCCGCTTCTGCCAGTGAAATCGTGACCGGAGCCATCCAGGACTGGGACAGAGGCGTGGTAGTAGGACGCCGCACCTTCGGCAAGGGATTAGTACAGCGTCCTATCGACCTGCCGGACGGTTCCATGATTCGCCTCACTATCGCCCGCTACTATACTCCTTCGGGCCGTTGTATCCAGAAGCCTTACGACAGCACCGCCAACCTCGACGGCCGCCTAACCGGCGAGAACAGTCAGGATAAGTATAACCAGGAACTGATAGACCGCTTCAATCATGGAGAAATGATTCATGCGGACAGTATCCATTTTGCCGACTCCCTGAAAGCACAGACCAAGCGTATGGGACGTACCGTTTACGGAGGTGGAGGTATCATGCCCGACTTCTTCGTCCCCATCGACACTACCCAGTACACAGACTATCACCGCAACCTCGTAGCCAAAGGCGTGGTTATCAAAGCCACTACCGGCTACATCGAGAAGCACCGGAAGGAGTTGCAGAACAAATACAAGAAATTCGAAGCCTTCAACGAGAAGTTCGAGATAGACGATAACTTCCTTGCCGAAATACGTACGCTTGCCGACAAAGAGAAAATCAAGTTTGACGAGAAACAGTACAACCAATCCCTACCGCTCATCAAGACACAACTTAAAGCCTTGATAGCCCGTGACCTATGGGACATGAACGAATACTTCCAGGTGATGAACAGCACGAACCAGAGCGTGCAGCAAGCTCTAAAAGTGCTGAACGAAGGCATCTACAGCACTATTATCCAATAGCCGACTTGAAACAAACTTAGGCGCGGATTATGCGGATTTAGTTTATCTAACTCCGCGTATTCCGCGTAATTCGCGCCTAAAATCATTCTCCGAACAGCCACTTATTCAGCCACTTGTTGACGTAGATGTTGACCACAGCACATCCAGCACCGATTGCAGCCCCCGCCAACACATCTGACGGATAATGCACTCCCTCGTTCATACGGGAAACTCCCACGGAACAAGCCCACAGGGCAGACGGAGCTATCACATACCATTTAGGATACTTTACACTGAGCGAGGTGGCAAGGGCAAAAGCCGTCGCCGTATGTCCAGAAGGAAAAGACGGGCTGCCTTCATGGCTATATGCATGCACTCTGTCGGGATATTTATCATAAGGACGCTCACGGTCCACCAGATATTTCATTCCATAAGTCACAACAAAAGCCCCCGCTACACTTGTACCTACGTAGACCGCATCTTTCAGCAAACCCTTATCATGTTTTATCCAAGCGGCAACCGCCATCGCCACCGGAACACCGACAGCAACATAGGGCTCCGAACGTGAAATTATCTTATTATAGTTACGGACAAACTTGCCATCCCAACTGTTAACCCGGTGCAAAGTGTTAATATCCCAATTCTGTGCCGAAAGACCGGATACAACAAGGCAGATAAAATATACAAAAAAAATAGCCTTTTTCATAAGTCCTTTATATTAGTTTGACGCAAAGATAGGACAAATAGATAGAGTTTTCACAAAAAAATTCTATCTTTGTTGCCACATTTATAATAATTCGCTAATCATTTCATGAGACTGGAAACTTGCTGCAACCGACAGATTGATTGTATGGTATGTCCCCAAAAATCAGAAGGAGTATTGGTTTACCGCCACTACCCCAAGGGACAACATTTCTCTGCTGAAAAGTGCACACAGAACTGCATGATATTTATGCTGAAAGGTGAATTACTTGTAAACAGTGACGAATATCCGGGCACCACTCTCCAAAGCCGCCAGCTCATCTTGCAAGCCATCGGCTCCAAAGTAGAACTCCTGGCTTTGACCGAAGTGGAATATATTGTCTATTGGTTCACCGAGCTTCCTCTGATTTGCGAAGAGCGCTACAAGGAGATACTGAAACGCTCGGAAGCCCCCTTGACTTATACCCCGCTTACCGCGATTTCCATGCTCGAAGGGCTCCTGAAAAGCCTTGCCTGCTACCTCAACGAGCAACCCTATGCGTGCAGCAAATACATTGAAATGAAATGCCAGGAATTGGTATACATATTGACATGCTACTATCCGCTACACCAAATCAGTACATTCTTCTACCCCATCAGCACTTATACGGAAAGCTTCCAATATTTCGTCATGCAGAACTACGACAAGGTGAAGAATGTGGAAGAGTTTGCCCACCTCGGTGGATATACCACCACCACATTCCGCCGTCTGTTTAAAAATATGTATGGGGTCCCGGTCTATGAATGGATTCTGGACAAGAAACGTGAAGGAATTCTGAACGACCTGCAATACACCAAACAACGCATTTCAGTCATCAGCGCCCGCTATGGCTTTGATTCCCTATCCCACTTTGCCCACTTCTGCAAAGACTCTTTCGGAGACACGCCCCGCGCCCTGAGAAAACGTTCAGCAAACGGAGAAAAGATTTCCATTATCTGCAAAGAGCAAGGCAAAGACCAGGAGGACGAGTAAACCTTTTACTTGTCCGTAAACTTCGCATTCTGCCGGATTACGGAATTATTTCTTTAATCGCTTGCTTTATCGCTGGATTTCTCCTATTTTTGCGAAACATTTACAGAAGTATCCTGATAGAACAAATTTTCAAACTATTAAATAACTTAAATTCAATCATTTATGTGGTTAAGTAATTCATCTGTAGGAAGGAAAGTGGTGATGAGCGTTACCGGTATCGCCCTTGTCCTGTTTCTGACATTTCACATGGCGATGAACCTGGTTGCATTAGTCTCGGCTAATGGCTACAACATGGTTTGTGAGTTCCTGGGAGCAAACTGGTACGCATTGGTGGCTACGGTAGGTCTGGCTGCCTTATTCATCATCCACATCATCTACGCTTTCTGGCTGACTATGCAGAACCGTAAGGCACGTGGTAGCGAACGCTATGCCGTTACGGAAAAGCCCAAGACTGTGGAATGGGCTTCTCAAAACATGCTCGTACTGGGTATCATCGTAATCGTGGGTTTGGGCCTGCACCTGGTAAACTTCTGGGCTAAAATGCAGCTTCCCGAGTTGATGCACAACATGGGCATGCATGCTGACACCCTCACGCTGGCATATGCAGCCAACGGTGTCTATCACATTCAGAACACCTTCAGCAATCCGGTATTCGTAGTGCTTTACCTTGTTTGGCTGGGCGCATTGTGTTCCACCTCACTCACGGTTTCTGGAGCTCCATGCAGTCTTTGGGCTGGAACAACAAAGTATGGATTAACCGTTGGAAATGTATCTCCAACATCTATTCTACTATCGTTGTCCTCTGCTTCGCTCTGGTAGTTGTCGTATTCTTTGCAAATCATTGTGCGGCGCTTGCTAAATTCAAATTGTAAATGACTAAATTGTAAATTGCATTATGACTAAGATAGATTCTAAAATACCGGAAGGACCGGTGGCTGAGAAATGGACCAATTATAAGGCTCACCAAAAATTAGTAAACCCTGCCAACAAACGTCGTCTGGACATCATCGTAGTAGGAACCGGACTTGCCGGTGCCAGTGCTGCCGCCTCTCTGGGCGAAATGGGTTTCAGAGTATTCAACTTCTGCATCCAGGACTCTCCGCGCCGTGCACACTCCATCGCTGCACAAGGTGGTATCAATGCTGCTAAGAATTACCAAACGACGGTGACTCTGTATACCGTCTGTTCTACGATACAGTAAAGGGTGGCGACTACCGTGCCCGCGAAGCCAACGTTTACCGTCTGGCTGAAGTATCCAACAATATTATCGACCAATGCGTTGCACAAGGTGTTCCTTTCGCCCGCGAATACGGCGGTACACTGGACAACCGTTCTTTCGGTGGTGCTCAGGTATCCCGTACTTTCTATGCCAAGGGTCAGACCGGACAGCAGCTGTTGCTGGGTGCATACTCTGCATTGAGCCGCCAGGTGAACGTAGGCACTGTGAAACTGTATACCCGCTACGAAATGGAAGACGTTGTCCTCATTGACGGACGTGCCCGCGGTATCATTGCAAAGAACCTCGTTACCGGTAAATTGGAACGTTTTGCCGCCCACGCTGTGGTAATCGCTACCGGTGGTTACGGCAATGCCTACTTCCTTTCTACCAATGCAATGGCATGTAACTGCTCTGCAGCAATGGCTTGCTACCGTAAAGGTGCCTGGTTTGCCAACCCTGCTTACGTACAGATTCACCCCACTTGTATCCCGGTTCACGGTGACAAGCAGTCTAAGCTGACTTTGATGTCCGAATCTCTGCGTAACGATGGTCGTATCTGGGTTCCGAAGAAGCTGGAAGATGCCAAGAAACTGCAGGAAGGTACACTGCAAGGAAAAGATATTCCCGAGGAAGACCGCGACTACTACCTGGAACGCCGTTATCCGGCATTCGGTAACCTCGTTCCGCGTGACGTTGCCAGCCGCGCTGCCAAAGAACGCTGCGACAAGGGCTTCGGCGTGAACAACACCGGTCTTGCCGTATTCCTTGACTTCTCCGAAGCTATCAACCGTCTGGGTAAAGATGTCGTTGCACAACGTTACGGCAACCTCTTCGATATGTATGAAGAAATCACTGATGTCAGCCCATACGAAAACCCGATGATGATTTATCCGGCTATCCACTATACCATGGGCGGTATCTGGGTTGACTACGAACTGATGACCTCCATCAAGGGACTGTTCGCCATCGGTGAATGTAACTTCTCCGACCACGGTGCAAACCGCCTCGGTGCTTCCGCCCTGATGCAAGGTCTGGCCGATGGTTACTTCGTATTGCCTTACACTATCCAGAACTATCTGGCCGACCAGATTACAGTTCCCCGTTTCTCTACCGACCTGCCCGAATTTGCAGCTGCAGAAAAGGCCGTTCAGGAGAAGATTGACTGGATGATGAACATCAAGGGTAAGAAGTCTGTAGACTCTATCCACAAGGAACTGGGCCACATTATGTGGGAATATGTAGGTATGGGACGTACGGCCGAAGGCTTGAAGGAAGGTCTGAAGAAGCTGAAAGAAGTCCGCAAGGAGTTCGAGAAAGAACTGTTCATCCCGGGCGACAAGGAAGGTATGAATGTAGAACTCGACAAGGCTATCCGTCTGTACGACTTCATCACTATGGGCGAGCTGGTTGCTTACGATGCACTGAACCGTAACGAAAGCTGCGGCGGTCACTTCCGTGAAGAATATCAGACTGAAGAAGGCGAAGCCAAGCGTGACGATGAAAACTACTTCTACGTGGCTTGCTGGGAATATCAGGGTTCTGACGAAAAGGAACCGGTATTGCTGAAAGAGCCGCTGGTTTACGAAGCAATCAAGGTACAGACTCGTAACTACAAGAGCTAATCGGGAAGTTGAACATTTAAAGAATTAAAGAAAATGGATAAAAATATATCATTTACGCTCAAGGTATGGCGCCAGAAGGGTCCGAAAGCAAAAGGCGCTTTTGAAACATACCAAATGAAAGATATCCCGGGCGATACTTCATTCCTCGAAATGCTGGATATCCTGAACGAACAGCTGATTTCTGAAGGTAAAGAACCGGTTGTATTCGACCACGACTGCCGCGAAGGTATCTGCGGTATGTGTTCGCTCTACATCAACGGACACCCCCACGGTCCTGCAACCGGCGCTACGACTTGCCAGATTTATATGCGTCGTTTCAACGACGGCGATACCATCACTGTTGAACCGTGGCGCTCTGCCGGTTTCCCGGTTATCAAGGACTTGATGGTCGACCGTACGGCCTACGACAAGATTATGCAGGCAGGCGGCTACGTCAGCGTACGTACCGGTGCTCCCCAGGATGCCAACGCTATCCTGATTCCGAAGCCCATCGCTGACGAGGCTATGGATGCTGCCAGCTGTATCGGTTGTGGTGCTTGTGTGGCTGCTTGTAAGAACGGTTCTGCTATGCTGTTCGTTTCTGCCAAGGTGAGCCAGCTGAACCTGTTGCCCCAAGGCAAACCGGAAGCATTGCGCCGTGCCAAGGCTATGTTGAGCAAGATGGACGAACTCGGTTTCGGTAACTGTACAAACACTCGTGCGTGCGAAGCTGAATGCCCGAAGAATGTTTCCATCAGCAACATTGCTCGCCTGAACCGCGACTTTATCATTGCGAAACTGAAAGACTAATCCGGTCTTTCTGCAAATAATATAGGATGCGCTTCGGATAAACCTTTTGAGCAAGCTCAGATTTATCACTCAGCTTTCACTATATTTGATTAATATCACAAGAGACTCCTCTGCCGGGAAACCGCCGGAGGAGTTTTTTTATGACATGCCGTTTACTTCAGATAAATTGCCGGCACGCAAGCTACGGGGAGAAGCCCCGAAATTCTTTTTGCAGAAATTGGAAAAATGAGGCAGCGATTCAAAGCCATATTTATAGCAAATCTCTGATATAGAAGCATCCGTATAACGAAGTTCATAAACCACGCTTTCCTTCCTCCGTTCCATCATCCACTCGTACACCGGTTGATGAAAAACAGAATTGAATATACGCCGGAAAGTAGCTACTGTATATCCTCCAACTGGGCAAGTTCCTCTACCGTCTTGACTTTGGCATGATTCTGCAAGACAAAGTAGTGGAAGGAATTAGTATACTGGGCAAGAGGATGTATCAGCATGGAAAGCTCATAGTCGGAGTAGTAATTTCCAAGAATGAAAGCAAGTTCTTTCCGTTTGAAACAAAGCATTTCCCGGCAAATCTTCTCCTCGGACAAATAGGCCTTGGAACTCTCCAGAAAGAGCTGCAACTCGGGAGTAATGGTCAAAGGATAGAATATCAATGGAGGGGTAACCTCTTTCATAATATGGTTATACCGGTCCTCACAGAAGAATTCAGGCTTACTGAACCGGTAACAAACGCATTCCACATCCGTCATGGCAAGTATTTCGTACTTGGAACCAATAGCTTGAAGGATGAACTCACCTGCATGCAACACAGTTCCCGCATACTCCTTACTGTTGACAAGCACTTCTCCTTTCAGCAGGAAAATTATAATATTTTCCTCACACTTTCGCGCCGGCAGATGGAATCCTCTGAGGTGGGAAGCATATATTATTGCATTGTCCACAGCCTTGGGACATTGAGCGCATTGTTTTTTACCTCTGCAAGCAGAAGAGTTGGGCATCGGCAAGTAGATTTGTTTGTTTGTTGCAGTGACAAAAATAGATAAATAATACTCATAAAAGAAACATTCCCCGAAAACTTTCATAAAGAAGTTTCGGGGAATGAATAAAATAGAAGTAATTCAGTTTTTTATTGCGGACAGTGCCGTTTTATTTTTCCACGTTCGTATCATCAGCCGTACTCCATGGACCAACTTCAGGTACAAAGGTTACTTTTGCCGCCTTATTGGCCAGCGTCAGCGTATAACGTATCTTTTTGCCTTCACCCCAGGCTTGTGTATCATTCAAGTCAATGGCGGAAGTTACAGTATCAAGAAGAACGTCTTTCTCATAGATGTCATAGACAACATTGATTTTGGCATTCGTATCCAACGTCTGGGGCATCAACATCCAGGCTGTATTCACTTCCACACCCGTTGTATTCACTTCCAATGCACCATCGTCAATCGTATGTGCATAAGTGGCTGTTCCTTCCTGTGACTTCCATATTGAATCATCAAAACCATAAGTTCCTTTATTGTGCACACCGGATATTGTAAGTGTTTTCAGTTTATAAGTCAAAGCGTCGGCTGCCTTGACAGTGAAATTTATTTGGGTCAGTATATGGCCGAATTTCAAAGATACCCCACTGGCATTTGATGCTTGGTTGCATCCGTCGCTTTCGCGGCTACCAAGTCCGTTTGGGCAGCTACATCCGCTACCGTATAAGTAATGGAAGGATATATAGCACTAGCAGCCGGTTGATTGTACGTCAAGGCCCCGGTACCCGGATTCCCGTAAGCAAAGAACTGCAAGTTATCCGTCATTGGCCAATAATATGTTCCCCCAGTCAAACTCCAGTCGGGAGCACTATAAGTTACCTTAACAGCTGCCATGAATTCCTTCATCGCATCAAAAGTCGCAACAGAGGCCATTGTTGTTGCTCCCGTATTATAAGCATACACAGTGAACCCTACCTTCTGCAATTCCGGCAAATCAGTCACTGTGGCTCTCGTAGTGTTACCCACTACTGTTCCCAATTTAATCTCCGCCTTTTGTCCGGCATTCTCTATCTCCTCACTTTCCGAGCAACTCATTACTGCTGCTGCAGCCAAAGCCAAAAATAAAACCTTCTTCATAATTGTCTGTTATTAAAGTTAATATATTTATTTGTCTGTTTGCTATCAATTCACCGGTAGCTCCACATCCGTCTCATCATCCCAATCGTCCACATCGCCACCAATCCCTCCATCTCCTTCATCGGTTCCCGGTTCCAAATCATCCACCACAACCTTGTCCTCCGGTACGGGAACCTCGATATGGATTTCCGACCCAGGAACGCCCACATCAGGTTCTTCTTCGCCTCCTCCCGAGGGAGGAGCTGTTTCAATCACTTCCGTGATATCCACCTTCACCTCTTGAACCGTTTTATCTCGTTTCACAATCTTCAGTGTCAGCAACATAGGACTATCCGCACGGGTCTTGGTATCTTTCAGTAATACAAAACTGGAGAAATGCCCCCATAAAAGCCCGTTTTCACGCTTTGTATCCACACATATAGGTACCTCGCTCAAATGGCAAGCACGGTTGCCTATAAAGTAACTTCCGTTCAAGCCGTCCACATGGCAGATGATGCTCGATATTCTATCCCATCCTTCCACCTTTATATCAAAGGAATAATGGTCCACTACCGCTTCCGGCTTCCAGTCCAACGGAAGCGCCACATCACTCTGCCTTATTTCCACCTCGTCCAAAGCCACCACATACAAAGGGTCGGGCGACCAAACCATATCTTCGTGTACATCCAGCCCCGTACAGTGTCCCGTAAAAGCCTCAATCGTCTCATAACTCTCGTCGCCCCGTATCTGTATACTCTCCGTATTGAAGTTATAGGCCACCACCGCATACTTCCCCGGCGGTACCTTCACCTCACCCCCTCCGGCAGGCAGATAACTTTCAACCTTTCTCCCTTGAGTATCTTTCGGATAGAAGATAATCCGCATGGTCTGCGGCAGCTTATCCGTCACCCCTTTCCAATCCAGTTTAATCTGTACTCCGCTAACGGGATAATCATCCAGCATATCGCGGAAGTCACAGCTTCCCAGCATTGGCAACAGCCCGAAGAACAGCCAGAGAATCATATGCCGTGCATCTTTCATACCACTCATCTCCCCGACGTTAGAAGCCACACCAAAGAAATTTTTGCTTTTGTCGGCCCGATAAAGTGATACTTTCCACTGCTGACCCAAACCAAGTCATTTCCATAAGAAGTATATTTCCTGTACTCCGTATCCAAGTATCCAATGCCCACACTGAATTCAATCGCCAGATGCCGAGCCAGTGGACGCACGTATCCATAAGTTATTCCTGCAGCTGCGTAATACTTCCCCCGGTATCCCTTCTCCTTTTTCAACTGAAAATCATAGGTACCTCCTTCGGCATATGCTCCCAGGAAGTGTCCGGACAATCTTCCGCGCGTATGGCGGTTTCCCAACCAGTAACGCGCCTCTGTCCCTCCCGAAAGGAGCTGATAGCAGAAATTACATCCGCTGTCAGACCACCAAGGGCATTTGTACTCAACATTCAAAGACCACCTCTTTCCCAATGGCAGCTCCACTTCTATGTTCGGAGCCAAGGCCAGGTCGTAAAGCAAATTATTTTTTAACGCCAGCACCGTTTTACAAGTATGGCTATGGGATTCTACCGACTTATTCTGCCCTATTACCTGCCCCGACATCATGCAAAAAAGGAGTAGCCAAAAGACATATATAAAAATGCGTTTTCCCATAATTTCGCGTTGTATACAAACAAAAGTAGAAGATAATTACCGAATAAAAATCACTTTCCATCACTCTTTTCAAAGGCTGAAAGGTTCTGTGAAACGATTGAAACAGATTTGCAACTTCTGCCTTATCCGGGACGCTGTGAATAGATTCTTCTCTCTCAAAAAGTCAATCCGTGTGCGAAAACAGTAAAATTCAGTGAAAGAAATACAAAAGAAGTAGCAGGAACATTCTGAAATTTGGAAGATAACAACGGGAACCTTACATTTGTAATGTGATTTTTTTCATAGTATTAGATTTAAGGTTAACAAAGGTTGGAGTACAGCGGTACTCCTTTTTTTATGCCCATACGTTTCTCCGAATGACAAAAAATAGCTATCTTCGATGGCTTTTATAACTGTTAAAGAAGAAAACATCACTACTTGAGCCCATTATGAAAAAACCGGTACTCACATTGCTTTCCATAATCCTACTTACCGCAGGATGTTCCCAACGGCCTGCCACCACCAAGATACCCCTAACCAGCGCACACCGTGGTGCGGCCACCATCGCTCCCGAAAACACAATGGCATCCGTAGATTCGTGCATCAAATACGGTGTAGGCAATATAGAATGCGATGTCTGCATCAGTAAGGACAGTGTCTTCTACGTACTGCACGATTCCACCCTCGACCGTACCACCAACGGTACCGGCGCCATCTCCCAATGGCTGTCCACCGACATCGACACACTGGATGCCGGCTCTTGGTTTGCGCCCCGATTTGCCGGACAACGGGTACTACGCCTTACCGACCTGCTACGCAAGGCCAAAGAGCACGGTTTAAGAATCACCATCGACTACCGCAACGGCGGTCTGCACCAATTACTGAACTTGATAAAGGACGAAGGCATGCTGGAAAACTGCAACTTCACCTTCAGCAAGGAGTATCATGCCAAATGCTTCAGAAAGATGGCACCCGAGGTAAGAACCCTGCAAGCCTACATCAAAAGTGAAAAGGACATAGAGCATGTCGTAAAGGAACTGCATCCCGACATCGCTGTCGTCTGGATTGACTCCCTTACCCCGCAATTCGTAAAGAAATGCCGTGAGCACAACCTGCAGGTACTGGCACTTGTCCTGGGGCTGGACGACAAGACGGAAGAGAACCAGAAGGCAGTCGACCTGGGGGTAGACATCATAGCGACAGACCACCCGGAAAAGTTCATCATGAAATACGGGAAACCGTCCATATAAGGCAAGAGACCTGCCGCGCTCAAGTCAGCAAGTGATAGACACCACCCACCATTGCCTTGACCACTCCCTTCATCTCCAATTCAAAAAGCAAGGCACTCATCCGGTTGACGGGTATGTCCGCTTCCACCACCATCGCATTGATATGGAGGTCTCCCTGCCGCATAAGAATACGCACAACGAGCTCCTCCTCTTCCGTCAGTTCCGGGAAGAGATTACGCTGGATACCTTCTGTCCGGGCAGGCTGCTCCGCTACGGCCCAGCCCATAATCTGCACAAACTCTTCCGCACTCTGGATAAGGGCGGCCTTGTTGTCGCGTATCAACCGGTTGCAACCGATGGAAGATTCGTCCGTAACACGTCCCGGAACGGCAAAACAGTCACGATGGTATCCCTCCGCCAACTCTGCAGTGATAAGGGAACCTCCCTTTGCGGCAGACTCCACCACAATGGTAGCATCACTCATACCCGCCACAATACGGTTGCGGCTGACGAAATTATGCTTGTCCGGATTCGTCCCGGTAAGGAATTCGGTCAGCAGTCCGCCTTGTGCCAGCATGTCGATGGCTGTTTTCCGGTGGACATACGGATAGATGCGGTCCAGTCCGTGAGCAAGGACAGCAACGGTAGGGAGATGATTTGCCAAAGCGGCCCGATGGGCATGGATATCTATCCCGTAAGCCAGTCCGCTTACTACCAGCACATCGGGACAAAGAACGGCCAAATCGCGCAGGAAGTCGGCACAGAATTGCTTGCCGTAATCGGTGGCACGGCGTGTACCTACCATATCGATGACATGCAGGCGGTTGAAATCGGTGTTTCCTTTAAAGAAAAGTACAATCGGCGCATCCTCACATTCGCGCAAGCGGGAAGGGTAAGCCTCATCCTTCAACGTCAGGCAGGAAAGACGATTCTTCTCTACAAACTCCATCTCCTGCTCGGCACGCAGAAAGGCAGCGGGACAATCAAGAGCCGTCACTACCCCCGGATTCACACCGGGCATGATTTCGGGGAGCTCCTTCCGCCGACTGAATACTTCGGCAGCACTGCCCATACCCTCTATTAAACGCTTTGCCCCGATATGTCCTATACCGGGGCAAAGTGTGAGAGCTATGCTGCAAATCCGTTCGTCACTGTTCATTCCACCACAGATTACACAGATTCACACGGATTGAGATAAGGGGCAAAGAGACGGTCGAACAGTTCGCTATCGCTTAACCGTCCGTTCACCACACATACGGTTTCAACTATGCCTTTGAGACAGACTTTGCCGTCGGAAGCACGGAAGATATCTTGGTAAAAGACGTACTTGATACCCTCCTTCTTCATGTAGAGTTTGGAGACAAACTCGTCACCACTCCTCAGGGGAGTCTTGAAAGCCATATTGATACGTGCCACTACCGGATCGACTCCCTGTTCATGCAACGCCGCAAAACTAACACCTACCGAGGTCAGAAACTCGTGGCGGGTATGCTCCAGATAATGCTGATAATTGGCATTATTGACGATGCCTTGCAGGTCGCATTCATAGTTCGCGCACCTTCATGGGAAGTTCATAGATATAATTCATATTTACTATTGGACTATTTACTATTTGATACTTAGCCACGTTGTTTCTCCACATCCAAGCCTTTGAACTTCTTCAGTTCCTCTACGCTGACCAGCTTGTAGAGTTTGTCACTGGGACGTATTTTCACCGATTTCATCGAGAAATGCTGGCCTTTCTTTACAGTCTGCACGGGTTTCAAATCGACGCGTGCCTCGTCCAAAGTGACGAATTCGGCACCCGTTGTGGGACCCGTAATCAGCAACTTGTCGCCTACGCTCACTTCGGCTGCTTCTACCAGGAACTCTGCCACACCGATGTTTGAGAAGTAGCGGATGCCCTTACCCACATAGATTTTACGTTCCGTAGCGGCAGAGCCGTAGTTCTTGGTCCATTCGCCCAAGCGTTGTCCCAGGTAGTAGCCGTCCCAGAAACCACGATTGAAGACCGTCTTCAAACGTTCGTCCCACCGGGCAATTTTCTCATCGGTGAATGTATCGTCCAGATAGGAACGGATGGCTTCTTTGTAACACTCCACTACCGTGCGCACGTACTCGGGTCCGCGGGCACGTCCTTCTATTTTGAAAACACGAACACCTGCATCCAGCATCTTGTTCATGAAGTGGATAGTTTTTAAGTCTTTGGGGGACATGATGTATTGGTTGTCCACCTCCAATTCCACATCCGTCTCCTTGTCGCGCACCGTATAACTACGGCGGCATACCTGCATGCAAGCACCACGGTTGGCAGAGTGGTTCATCTCATGCAATGAGAGATAACACTTTCCGCTGACTGCCATGCAAAGGGCACCGTGGCAGAACATCTCTATACGTATCTGCTCTCCGCTGGGTCCACAGATATTCTCCTCACGGATATGGCGGTAGATTTCTGCCACTTGCTCCAGATTCAACTCACGCGCCAGCACCACCACATCGGCAAACTGCGCATAGAAGCGCAGGCTTCCACGTTGCTGATGTTGAGCTGTGTGCTGAGGTGTACCTCCTGCCCTATCTGCCGGGCATAACTCATCACTGCCACATCAGCGGCAATGACTGCCGAGATGCCTGCCGCCTTTGCCGCATCTACAATGGTACGCATCAGCGGAATGTCATGGTCGTATATAATGGTATTGACGGTGAGGTAGCTCTTCATGCCATGTTCGTCGCACGTCCGGGCTATTTCCCGCAAATCGTCGATAGTGAAGGTATTTGCCGAACGGGCACGCATGTTCAGGTTCTCGATACCGAAATAGATGGAGTCGGCACCTGCTTGTATGGCTGCTGCGAGAGATTCGCGCGAGCCTACCGGTGCCATGATTTCGAAGTCACTGATTGAGTGTTTCATCATTTCTTTTTGAATTAGAGTATGCAAAGGTAGGCTTTTTTCTGTACTTTTGCGGACAAATCCGCTTAGATTATGAAGATTAAAGATATAGACCTGGGCCCACGCCCCGTATTCCTCGCCCCGATGGAGGACGTCACCGACCCTGCTTTCCGCCTGATGTGCAAGCATTTCGGAGCAGACATGGTATATACCGAGTTCGTTTCTGCCGATGCCTTGATACGCTCCGTAGGCAAGACCCAGCAGAAACTGAACATCAGCGATGAAGAGCGGCCCGTAGCCATACAGATATACGGACGGGACACCGCCACCATGGTAGAAGCCGCCCGCATTGTGGAGCAGGCACATCCGGACACGCTGGACATCAACTTCGGCTGCCCCGTGAAGCGCGTTGCCGGCAAGGGTGCCGGTGCCGGTATGCTACAGAACATTCCGCTGATGCTGGAAATCACTCGTGCCGTGGTAGATGCCGTGAAGATTCCCGTCACCGTGAAGA
>ENA-OQJX01000161-OQJX01000161.1-human-gut-metagenome-genome-assembly--contig:-NODE-161-length-44206-cov-3.120919_pt1 | contig 44206 bp, 59 predicted proteins | sample MGYA00242615_ERZ504782 | MGnify/ENA primary metagenome ERZ504782 (study PRJEB26092, sample SAMD00036354) | human gut metagenome | host: Homo sapiens | study: EMG produced TPA metagenomics assembly of... | reverse complement strand
CTGCCTGGTCATACATACGAGGAACCGGTGCCTCTCACCGTGGAGAAGGACTGGGACTTCGGGAGGCATCCCCTGATTGCCCGCCTTGCATCGGACGAGGAGCGGGTGTGGTCCCTGCTTCGGGGCGCGACTTGGTGGCTTCCCTCACCGACAGCTTCTATTCCAAGGCCCTCTGCCCACCGATGATCAGACGATGATCGCCACCTTGGGCGGACTGCGGAAGGAGCTGGAAAAGCTGAACCAGCTGGCATGGCAGGCCGATGAGGACACTATCCTTGGCTGGGCAGACACGGAGGGATACCCGGTAGACGGAACCGTAGACTCAGATGGACAGTACAGCAAGGCAGACATCCCGGAACACACCCAGTATGACACCCAATCCTTGGCCAAGTTTGCCTTCTCCATGTTCTGGCGGGCCATGCGGTTTGCCGAGGAGCAGCAGGTGCTATCCTGCTTGACTATTAAAGAGAATTCGTCAGGGGGTGGAGACCGTGGAACAAAAACGGCCGGCAGATATATTTCAGGAGCTTCTGGACTACCTATGGAACGGCCTGGGCCTGGAGGAAAAGGGCTGGAAGCGGCTGAAAAAGGGCGACTTCAAAAAGAGAACAAAAAACGGCCTGACCTACCTGATCTGGTTTGATCGGAGGCGCTACAACTACATAGACTACGAAATCGGCCATGGAAATGTTGAGGTGGGCTTCACCTGTATCATAAAGCAGGGAGATGATTGTCTCTACTCTTTCAAAATAGAACCGACAACAGGCGGTTCGTTCTTTCGGATGCTGACAGAGGATCTGCGGTTGGACACCGGGCTACTGGACACCTTCCTGCCCTGATCCAAGCCCACTACCTTGACTTTATCTCTCACTTTGAGGTGGACCCAGCAGAGGCGCTCCAGCCGGTCTGCGCCCCCTTTATCCAGCCGGAGGATTACAGCTGGTGCATTCATGTGGATGAGCAGATGGTGGAACGGTACGGAACATCGGAGCAGCTGGCGGAGTACCGCCATCAGGCGGAATTGCGCGGAACGCCTGAACACAAGGCAAAGAACTGGATGGGTTCGATGTTGTTCCACCTCTCCCACGCCAATGATGTGGATCAAGCCTGGGCCTCAAGCCGCACCAGAGAGGAACTGGACCAGGTGGTGGAACCCTTTGTGCAGGCCAAGCGGCAGACAGGACAGTGGACACAGGAGGATGAGGCGGGCTATCAGCTCTACCGGCAGGAAACAGATCCGAAGAAGCGCACCTTTCGGGTATGGTATCTCATCGCCAACCCCCGCGGCCTGCCGAAAGAGTTTGTCCAGAAAGAGCTGGAGTTTCGGTGGAAACTGTTCCCAGAAAAGAAGGAGGAAACCAAATGAGCAATAAAGCTTTCCAGCAAAATCTGGACGACAAAAAAGGCCCCCAGCCCGGAGGTCCCTATCTCATTCAGATGCTGTTCAAAGAGCCGGTAGAAATGCCGGATAAAGAAAAAATGACTGCCATAATGGAGAAGCACATCGGATCAACAGAGTGCTTCTGTTATGATAAGAAAATGGCCGGCTTTGCCGCACAGGAGCATATTGCAGAGTTCAAGGACGGAAAATGCCCGGTGCAGCTGATGGTGATGAAATGCGACAAGTTCAAGGGCAAAGGCTTTGATGCTTCCTGATGAGCCAGATGTGGGACTGCAGGAGGACCGGGAGCGGATCTTCCGGGAGTGCAAATATCAGGTGGTAGCCACCGATATGCTGGCCGCGGCGCTTCCGGCGCTGGAGCGTGCCAACCTGGATGCCGACTTTTTGGAGGCTCTGGCGGAGCTGTACCCCACCTGTGAGGCATTCTATTTCCAGAACTGCGGCAAACTGTTTCTGGCGGAGGATGTGCGTTCTCACCAGATTGAAGGCTCGGATCGGTTCATCCGCTTTGGCGTCAATGTCCGCTTCTTTAACATTGAGGGCACCGAGGATATGCTCATCGACACGGTGGGCATGAGCACCCTGTTCCTGCCCGACCTCCAGTACCACTTCCACGACATGGACCCCAACTGGGTGGTAAACCACGCCTACAATGTGGCATCGTACATATTGGAACATGATAACCCCATTCAGGATGGTGAAACCATAGACGGCGTGGCGGATGGCCGGATGTGTCGGGAGATCCAGTGGAAGTGCCAGTATGAGGACGCCCTGATCCAGCCGCCCAGAGGGGTGCTGGACATCAACATGGGAAACTATGCTTCGGGAGGACGCTGAATGAATGGCGTTGTGCTCCTGGTAGGCGGACTTCTGCTTGTGGCGGTGATCAAGCTGATTATAGATCGAAATTGGATCGGCCTGCTTCTCTGTGCTGTCGCCCTGCTTCTGGTCTTTGGGGCTGGACACCATACAAAATAGGCCATTTTAAGAATCGAGGAGGTGAAGTATGCAGAATTCAACAAATATGCGGATACTGGAATTACTCCGGTTTCTCTATGAGCGGACCGATGAAAACCATCCCGCCACAGTATCTGACATCATTGCCCATCTGAATGGAAAAGGAATTCAGGCAGTGCGGCAGACTGTTTACGCAGATACCAATGCGCTGATCGATGCGGGGATTGATATTGTGGTGGTTAAGAGTACCCAAAACCAATATTTTATGGGAAACCGCCTGTTTGAGTATCCAGAACTGAAAATGCTGACAGACGCAGTACGCATCCTCGAAGATCATTCTGCCAAGAAGTCTGAGGAGCTGGTGCAGAAATTATGCCGTCTGACCAGTCTACATCAGGCAAAGCAGCTTCAAAAATTTGCTGCTTTATCCAGCCGTGTCAAACCGCATAATGAAAAGGTTACTACATCATTGACAATATCCAAACAGCGATTGGAAACCATCAGCAAATTCGGTTCCAATACTATGAATATACTCAAGAAAAAAAGAAAATCTTAAAGCATGATGGATATTATTATGTCGTAAATCCTTATGCGCTTGAATGGAAAATGACCATTACTATTTGATTGGATTTTCTCTGAAGCATCAGAAAATTGCTCACTTCCGTGTAGATCGGCTAACAAGTGTAGAAAATCTGGAAACTTACTTTATGCCGATAGAGGGATTTGATGTAGCCTCCTATACAAATAAAATGGTTGATATGTTTACATCGGAGTCATCGAAGGAAGTAACCCTTCTATGTGAAAACGAATTGATGAGAGTAATCATAGATCATTATGGAGAAGATGCTGCTGTTGATAGGTATGATGATACACACTTCACAGCCAAAATTGAAGTGAACCCCAGTGGAACTTTTTATGGCTGGATATTCAAATTCAAAGGGAAAATAAAAATTCTCTCTCCCAAAGAGTGCATTACGGAAATGCAGCAAATCGCTCAGGAATTTATATAGCGCAAAAGAGGTGTTATTGATTTTTAACACCTCTTTTCAAATGAAATTTTTATCCTTGAAGTGAACAGATGTTCGATATACAATATAAGCAAGATGTTCGCAGTTCGTCGAACAAATGAGAGGTGAATGCTGTGGGCAATATAACTTTTGGATCATTTATAGCCGAGAAACGCAAGGCGCACAAATTCAATTTACGCGATACAGCCAAGCATTTGAATATTGCTTACGGCTATCTGTGTGATATTGAACAAAGCCGCCGTCCTGCACCCAATGGAGATTTTGTGGAACGCATCTCCGCCTTTCTGAATTTGGATAAATCAGAACATGAGTTGCTTTTGGATCTGGCTGCAAAATCACGCAATACAGTATCTGCTGATTTGCCAGACTATATCATGGAAAAGATATTGTTCGGGCAGCCTTGCGTGTGGCAAAAGAAGTAGACGCTACCGATGAAGAATGGCAGACATTTATGAAAATGCTAAAGGAGCGTAAACGATAGGGGGGAGAGCTTTGTCAATTCCACAAATCCGTACAGAAGCAATCGAGGCGGTAGGGCGAAAATCCTGATGGAATATGATCCCTCTCTGCTATCCGGGCAACCATGTTCTGTGCCAATCGAAACCATTATTGAGACAAAGTTTGATCTAATCCTGAAGTTTCATACACTAAGAAAAAACCCCAAGATATTAGGGGAAACAATTTTCGATGACGGTGCCGTTGTTTTATATGACCAGATACAGAGACAGTATCGAATGATTGCAGTAAGAGCCGGTACAATCTTAATTGATGAACGGCTTTGTGATCCGTCAAAATTAGGGCGGCTCCGTTTTACCTGTGCCATGAGCTGGCTCATTGGGTACTACATAAGAAGTTGTACTCCGGTACTGGAGATGTTGCTGCTTATAACGGAAATGTTTCTTCCGACGAAAGTCATGGCATAATTGAGCGTCAGGCGGATACTCTGGCCTCTGCTCTGCTAATGCCTTTACCGCAGATCAAAAAATGTTTTTACCGGCTTAAAATAGGCCGGACAGATGAACAGCTCATTGCTGAAATGGCAAATATTTTTGAGGTTTCCAAGCAAGCAATGCAGATTCGTCTAAAATCCAGAAACCTGATATAACCAAATGGGGGAATTAGAGAGAAGGCACTGCCCTCTCTCACGCTCCTCTGCTATGCTATTTTGTACCTAATATGTTCGCAATATTGCGAACAAGGAGGGATGTTCTATGAGAAAAGAAAGCACAACAATCCAAAAATGTAACAGCAGGCTAACAGCTTTGGGGCTTAACAGCGACGCTGCGTTTCATAGAAGTAAGCTGATTCTAAAGATTTACCGTGATGTAGTCTGGGTTCTGAGTGAACGGGCAGAAGAATTACAAGAAACTGCTTGGATTATGGGAGAACAAGATATAGAGTCTGGCCTCTGCTATCTTGAAAATTTTGCACCAGATATTGAACTGCAAGCCTTTGAAGAAAAAGTGTGCTGCCTTGTTCAAAATCAAATGCTGGTCAATATTATTGACCGTGCACTCCTTCGTCTGAAACGGTATCCGGATCGAGGAGAACTTTACTATGAAATTTTGACTAAGCAATTTATCTATCGGTTCAACAGTACAGAGAAAGAATTGCTGGAAGAACTAAATATAGAGCGCAGTGTCTTTTATGACCGAAAACGAGAAGCCATCTATTTATTTTCTGTTTGCTTGTTTGGATATTCTATTCCAGAAGTCCTGGAGGAGCTGCCCCGACTAAATCCCGACTAAATCCCGACAAATCCCCGACCTAATCCCTACTCCCTTCCGACTTCCGACCTGCTATACTTGTTATAGTGGCAGGAATGCGCTAAATTGAATACTTTTCTACATAAGGCCCGGCATTAACCGGGCTTTTTTCATTCCTGCTGCAATATGGCGGCAGGAACATGGCTGGAGGTGAAAACACTTCCGGCCTTTTTCTTTGCCCGGTATTAGGAGGCCGGTATGCGCTGGGAGGCGTACATAGCAAAATATCCATGACACCGTTCAAATTCGCTGACTACCAAGAATTTGAACGGAGGAAAGGATATGACGAGAGTATTCATTTGGAAAAATAACAGCCCACAGGAATGGGAGGAAATCAGTTTTTCAGCGTTCAGTAAGGCACGCCGCAATGGTTGCTTTACTGGGCGCTTTTTTGTTGAAACAGTCAAAATGTTCCGTGATGAAGATGACCGCATTATCATGGAATGTTCTCGCAAAGATTTTGAAAAATACCAGCAGGAGGACCGCCACAGCCGCTATCTCCAGGAACATGAGAAAAGTCGCTCTATATTCCCGGCTTCTCATGTGGGAGATCGTGACGGCACAGAGGAAGGTTATCAGGATACAGATTTGTTTGTGGATGAATCTGTTGATACTGCGGAACAAGCTATTCAGAATTTACTTCTTGAGGATTTACACCAAGCTCTATTGAAACTGAGCCCGGCAGAACGAGATTTATATTGTCCTATTATGAAATGAAGATACCAAATGCAACTTGTTTAGCCCAACGATATGGTATTACTCGGCAAGCCGCAGATAAGCGATTGAAAAAATCGAAGAAAAATAAAAAAGTTGGTTGCGATTTTCTAAAAAAGTGGCAGTAGCAAGTGAGAGGGAAATCCTTTCACTTGCACCTTGACAACCTCATATACGAATCATTAAGTTTGATCCTCTTTGGGCGTAATAGCCGCTACATCAGCGGTATATTTTCTGAGAGCTGCCACTCGCATAACAGGCCAACCCATTTTTGCTGTATAGATGAGTTTTCGGTTTATCAGAAATATATCAGGCTGGAATACATCGGATGGCATCCGGTCATGGCATAACAAGGAGGAAAGCTCTCTTACAGCCATAGTCCGAGCGTGATAATAACCGTCGCAGGCCATGGGTAAGACCAAACGAAGTGGAGGTGAAACTCCTGAGAAGCAGGCCAGCCACCTGCGGCTTAATGATTACCCAAATCCCTGGGGTGTCGTGGACAAGTAAGGGATAAAACAGGCGCTAAATTGAAGGAGACTCTGTAATTTGCAGAGCCTCCTTCTTACATAATCAAATCTCAAACATAGGAGGATGAACATGAAAGAAGATTGGATTTATAAGCGTGGGGATTTATATTATGCCAATTTGAATCCTTATTTTGGATCAGAGCAAGGCGGCACCCGTCCTGTCCTGGTTCTTCAAAACAATGTGGGGAATTTTTTCTGCCCCACTTTGATCGTAGCTCCACTCACCAGTAAATGGATTAAGAAAAAGGAGCTGCCCACACACTATGCACTGGAGAGCGTTCCAGAGCTTGGAACTGAAATCTGTTGTTCTGCTGGAGCAAATTAAAACGATTGATAAAAGGCGTGTTTTATCGTACATTGGGCGCGTATCTCGCGAAGAAATGAGAGCGATTGATGATGCTCTGCAAGTTAGTTTAGATATTCATATTCCGGAGGAAATGGAGGCTCCGTAAGGCCACTTACCGGATAAAGGAGGCGTTTTTATGTTTGAAGCAAGAATTGCGGAATTGAACCGCTTTAATGAACAAAATCCTGTCAGCTATGACAAAAGAAACCTATACGGTCGATGAGATTCAGGACATTCTGGGTATCAGTCGTCCCACAGCATATAATCTGGTAAAACAAGGTGTATTCCACAGCGTCAGAGTCGGCGGTCATATCCGCATTTCCAAAAAAGAGCTTTGATGACTGGCTGGATCACGCAGATGAAATGATTTGTCAAGGATGCCGATCTCCAAATCGACATCCTTAACTTTTTTTCTGCTTTCTCTTACAATGAGGCCATAGCAAGAAAACTTTATAAGACGGAGGCAAAAGCCATGCAAAAACAAAGAGTAAAGACCAGTATGTCTGTACCAGAGATGGGCAAAATGCTTGGGCTTGGTAAAGTAGAATCCTATTGGTTGGTTAAAAAGAACTATTTCAAAACAATTCAAGTGGCCGGACGAAATGAGAGTTATGCTGGATAGCTTGAAGATTGGTATGCCGGCCAGTTCCACTATAAAAAAGTGGATGGTACACCGCCCGGAGAGAAATGGAGGCATACTACGATGTCAGTTCCGGAAATGGCGGATCTTTTGGGGCTGAAATCTGGCACAGCTTATGACCTTGTTAAAAGGGGCTATTTTGAGACGACCTTGATTGATCGAAGAATTCGTATCATTACCAGCAGTTTTGAAGCCTGGTATCAAAAGCAAACTCATTATGTGAAAATCTCAAGAAAGGAGCAATGAAAATGGCATCTATCGTGAAGCGTAAAAGCAAATATTCTGTGGTGTATGATTACACAGATGAAAACGGAAAACGCAGACAGCGTTGGGAAACCTTCAGCACAAATGCAGAAGCAAAAAAACGAAAAAAGCAAATTGAGTATGAGCAGGACTCTGGAACCTTCTTTATTCCTACGGCAAAGACCCTGAACGATCTGCTCGATGAATATATGTCCATCTATGGTGTAAATACCTGGGCAATGTCAACATATGAAAGCCGCCGTGGTCTGGCGAGAAACTACATAACTCCTATTATCGGAGATATGTTACTATCCGACATCACTCCAAGGATGATGGATAAGTATTACCGCGATCTGCTCTCTGTGAAAACGGTAAGCGTCAACAACCGCAAACCCACAAGCGAATATCTGACCCCGCATACAGTAAGAGAAATTCACAAGCTACTTCGCAGTGCCTTTAATCAGGCGGTGCGTTGGGAACTAATCAGCCGTAACCCTGTCCTGAATGCGACACTTCCCAAAGAAGAACATAAAGAACGGGATATATGGACTGCCGAAACAGCTGAGCAAGGCTATGGAAGTCTGTGATGATCCTATCCTCTCCCTTGCCTTAAATCTGGCGTTCTCCTGCTCTTTACGCATTGGCGAAATGCTGGGCCTTACCTGGGACTGCATTGATATTGCACCACAGAGCATAGAAAATGGTTCAGCTTATATATTCGTCAACAAAGAGCTGCAACGGGTTACACGAGGTGCATTGGACGATTTGAGCGACAAAGGTGTTATTAAGAAGTTTCCACCTTGCATAGCCAGTACCCATACTGCTCTGGTCCTGAAAGAGCCTAAAACCAAAACCAGTATTCGCCGCGTGTACCTGCCGAAAACAGTTGCCTATATGCTGGTAGAGAGAAAAAAAGAAATCGACGAGCTGATGGATCTGTTTGGAGACGAATACATCGACAATAACCTGGTCTTTTGCTCCAGCAATGGCCGTCCGATGGAAAGCCAGGTGATTAACCGTGCTTTCAATAAACTTATCAAAGAAAACGGACTGCCTCATGTTGTATTCCATTCTCTCCGTCACTCCAGTATCACCTACAAGCTGAAACTCAATGGTGGCGATATGAAATCCGTCCAGGGCGACTCTGGTCATGCTACAGGTAAAATGGTTGCAGATGTCTACTCTCACATCATCGACGAGGATCGCTGCATAAACGCTCAGCGATTGGAGGAAGCATTTTACTCATCCAAGACTCCTGATCCTGTTGAAGATACAGAGCCTAAAACTGCGGATACTGCCGTCACTGAAAGTGATGAAAGTGATGCAGCGAAGATACTGGAACTGCTTAAAAATCCCGAAACTGCCGCACTGCTCAAGCAGCTGGCAAAAGCTTTATAAAGTCCCTCCCTCAGAAGAACGCCTCTCACTTTGTGAGAGGTTTTCTTCGTTTGAACCACTTTGCACAGTGACCAAACACTTTTTTTGTTAGCAAGGTTCTGAAAGCATTTTTGAGCGATGTTAGCAAATTCGCGATTTTGTTTGCAACTTCCTCTAATTTCTGCTAACAAATGTTTGCAAGTTCCTTTGGTAAAAATCGAACCTCTGACTTACCGCCTTTCTTAGCAAAAGGCCAAATCTCGTTAGCAAATGTTAGCAAACCAAGGTTTTTTGCAAAAAAGCCACAAAAGCCGCAGAAATAAGAAAAGCCGAAAACCCTGATAAATCAAAGGTTTTCGGCGTGTTTGCTGGCGTCCCTGGCGGGATTCGAACCCACGGCCTTTCGCTTAGGAGTAGACCCGATACGACATCGGGAAGTGGCATCTAATGCTTAAAAATGCTTGGAAATACAAGGTTTTTCAGCATTTCAAATCCCATCTGATACTACGCTGTGATAGCTAATTCAGAGGGATTTTACACCGTCCGATTGGCTCGAAATTAGCAAGTCTTTCGATTTTTGGTGGACGTTGCAAGTGCAAGTAAATGTCACTATGTAACTTCTCGTGATGCGAAATGATAGGAAATCCTATTCATTCTCGTGTGAGGGTGCGGGTGTCCTTAGACACAGATTTCAGTCTGTTTTATATATCATTTCAAAATGAATTTTTCAACCAGAATTATTAAGAATTTCAAAGGTTTTTCAGACTCAATGATTCTATGTAATTTAGACCCGCCGAAGCAGGTCTTTTTTTTATTTCAGCATAATCTCTCTATCCTCAGCGCCGAGCATATAAGCACCCTTGGCAAAAGCATCCCTTGCAAGAAGCTCTGCTACATCAACCCTATCGAACAGCATCCATATTTCTTTCTCTTTCGGAGTCAGTTCATGGCTATGGTCAAACAAATGCTCAAGTCCCAATCCTTCAAGCAATGCCGACTTTGCTGCTTTGTATTCCTCAGCTCTGCCAACATATTCGTCGTTCCTTTCCTTGGAAAATGCCTCGATATTGTCAGCTCTCAGATGCTCGTAATACTCGTCCATAAAGATTCTATCCATACTCGTTGACCTCCATAACAAAAAAATAAGGGCAGACCCTTTTACAGCTATTGTAGCTATGTAAAAGGATCTGCCCTTGCAGTTACTATAATGTTTTTGCCAGCGACTTCAGGAGTGCTGCCATTTCCGGATTTTGCAGAAGCTTCAGAAGAAGTTCTTTATCATCAGCGGAGCTTCCGTTGCGGCTGGTTGAACCGGCTCAGGCGTTGCCTGTCTGCCTGAGTAGAACGCAGCTTCCATTCTTTCAGCGTTCAGTCTGCGGTCATCGTCGATGATATGGGAGTAAACATCCGCTACCATCTTGACCTGTGCATGACCGGAATCGCCTTGAACGGATTTCATATCGCCGCCGTTCAGCTTCAGCTTGTAAGTGATACTGGAATGTCGGAGACTATGGAAAACCACTTTCGGCAGTCCCTTCTCCTCAATCAGCTTATTGAAAGCACGGTTGATAACCTGCCCCTCAATCGGCTTGCCATTGGAAGAACAGAAAACCAGATTGAAGTCTACGAACTCGTCACCGAAAAGGTCTTTCAGTTCTTCGATGTCAGCCTTTCGCTGTACCAACATTTCCGCTACGGTTTTCGGTAAGAACACCTTGCGGACACTTGTTTTGGTCTTAGGAGTTTTGAGAACCAATGCGGTATGCGTACTGGCGAAGGTCGGTGGGAACTTGAACATGATGTCCTTACCGTCCAGATCTGCCATCGCTTCACGATTTACTCTCTGCAACTCCTTTTCAACGAAGATGCTTGCCTGACCAAGTTCAATGACTGGTGGGGGAAATGTCAATACAGTCCCAGGTAAGCCCCAGAAGCTCGCCCATTCGCAGGGAACAGGAGAAGGCAAGGTTAATAGCCAGACGAAGAATATCATCGTCACAGGCTTCCAGAGCCTTCTGGAGCACTTCTGCTGTCCAGATATCCCTGGTCTTGTGTTCTTCTTTCGGCAGCGTAGCGTGCTCCACAGGGTTTCTGGTCATCAATTCCCACTTGACCGCTTGATTGAAAGCATTTCGCAATGTCTTGTGAACCTCTCGGACAGTATGCGGAGTCAGATATTCTGTACGGGCTTTTACATACTTAGAAGAAACCGCTTTGACAGAAAGCAAATCTCGGTAATACTTGTCCATGATTCTCGGCGTGACATCCTCCAGCTTCATATCACCGATGAGGGGACGAATATAGTTTGCAATCAGGCTCTTTCTGCTTTCATAGGTAGACATCGCCCAGGTGTTCACACCATAGATTGACATATACTCATCCAAAAGATCATTGACGGTTTTAGCAGAAGGGGGAATAAAGGTTCCGGACTCCTGCTCATATTCAACCTGCAACTTCCTTTTCTTTGCTTCGGCATTCGTTTCAAAGGTTTCCCACTTCTGACGCTTGTTGCCGTTCTCATCGGTGTATGTATAAACCACAGAATACTTCTTTTTTCTCTTAACGATAGATGCCATGTAATCAGCTCCTTTCCTGTCTATCTTCCGCTAACTGGTAGCGGGTCTGATTGTGATACCATTTTTCAAAGCTCTCTTTGGTAGCTCGCTTATACCTGCCAACCTTGATAAGCTCAAAATCTTCATTGGCAACGATATAGTAAATGGTCTGACGATGTACCCCAAGCATTCTTGCCATTTCCGGCAGACCGTAGGTGGATGCCATAATATCTGCATCCAGTTCCTGATCCTCTACCGTGCGGTAATCGGTTTGAGAAGCATACCATCTTTCAAAGCTCTCCTTTGTCACTCTGCGCTTGCCCAGGACATCGACACATCAAAATGCCCTTTGGCAACCAGTTCGTAAGCAGTCGCTTCTTTCAGCCAAGGCGCTGTCCAAGCTCCTCCATTGAATATGTAGTTTTCTTCAATTCCTCGCCGGGAGGGGTTCCATCGACCTTCTGGTATTTGAACTGATTGGCATACCATTCTTCAAAGCTGTCGATCATCACCCTCATGGTGTTGCCGACAAGAATGGTTTTGAAGTAATTCTTCTTAATGAGCCAGTATGACTCCGTTTTACCAAGACCGAGCATCCTGCCCATTTCCAGAACAGACATACTCGTGCGTTTTCTCATTTCCGCCATCGTACAACCTCCTATGTAAAAAATGTAGCCATGTGTTTCTTGTCATGGCTACATTTTATCGAACTCTCAATATGTTTTGAAGTTTGTCGCCGGGTTGTACGACGCCCTTGACAAATCTTACATTTGATGATCCAACCACTCATCAAAACTCTTTTTGGAGATTCTGATACTGCCACCGATGCGGACGCTATGGAAAACTTTCTTTTTCACAAGGTTGTATGCGCTGGTTCTGCTGATGCCCAGAATATCCTGAATCTCATCAACCGTATAGGTTCTCTTATCAAACTGAACTGCGTTAGCAGCCATCGCTTCTTCGGTGCGCTGATTCATGGCAGCGATTCTTTCTTCAAACATTTATGTTCACTCCTTCGCTCTCTTTGCTTTATGTTTTGGGGAACGCTTTTTCAGCTGTTCCATTGCCAGGCTGACAGATAAGGCTTTCTCAATCGCTACCATTTCACGGGGCGTTACCTTACCTAAGTAATTATCAATCCTGCTTTTATCAATGGTACGAATCTGTTCCAGCTGAACAACGGACGCTTCTTTGAATGCAGGATTGTCGTAAATAACAAAGTGCGTCGGCATATTCGCTTTCTTATGGATTCTGGTGGTGACCGTTGCCACAATCAATGTGGGAGCGTGTTTATTACCGGTATCGTTCTGAATGACGATAACCGGACGGATGCCGCCTTGTTCCGACCCAACTACCGGGTCCAGCTTGGCGCAATAAATATCACCACGGCAATATACCCAATTTTCTTTCATCATGTGCCATGACCTCCTTTCGTTGGCTATGTAATAACTGACTGCCAGAAAGGAATCAGGCAGTCAGTCCAAAAGTCTATGTGTCCCATATTTGCCACGCACCCCTGGGAAAGAGGGCTTACGCCTCAGGGAATCACCGAACGACTGATTGCGAATCAGTTCCATAGGAATCTAACCTCTGCCGGGTTCTCCGCCAGCTCCGTAGAGAAGTATCTTTAATCCTGTTGCTTTCATGGCCGTATTGGGAGCAACCCAATATTTACAAGCCAGTATTGATCGCTGGCATCGGGAGAGAGACAAGCGCTTAATTTATAGAAGAAAGTCGTTCTGTTTCTCTATCCGATACGTCTCGGCGTACCGCTGATGTGGCTGATGCTCTCGCACCGGCAACAGGAACGTATTCGATGACTGTGTATTCAGTTTTCAAGGATCAAGCAGCCGATTTTCTTTGGCTGTATCTAAATTGTACCTGTTCCTCATGCAAGTTTTTATTGCCTCGTAGGTATAGTTTTGAGGTTATTCACGACCTAAAAATATGTAATCAAGGGTTGTCTCAAAGCGCACAACCAGTTCGATTGCCAAATCAATAGAGATACCTCTGTTGCCGGTTTCAATTCGTGCAATGGTGTTTGCGGCAACACCTAACTGCTCCGCAAGCTGTTCCTGTGTAAGCCCATGTTCCTTTCTCAAGGCTTTAATTCTTTTTCCGCTTTCAACCAAGTCGTAATACATTTTCGTTCCTCCGTGTTTTTGAATTTGTGAAGTTGCAAAATCAAAAACAGCGGGAGGAGATCGTGCCCGATTCTCAATACCCTTTGCCATCTGCCTGTCCTCCTTGCAGGCATAAAAAAAGAGCCGGAGTAAATTACTCCAAGCTCTCGTTCATGCCTTTGTGTTAATTATGGGGGAAAATAGGCAGGTATAAAAAAAGCCCCGTACCCATTACAGGCACGAGGCGTAACTCTCTCTATTCAATTTTATGCCGCTATCTCCCAGCATAGCCATTTTAACACTGGACAAGTCGGACTTTCAGTAGGGGAACCGTCGTATTTTCATCGGATTTTAGTCGGACTAAAATCCTGTCTTAGCATTCACAATAACACAATGCTTCTTCCTCCCGGGCACTTTCCAGGAAATCTTTCAATTTAGGAATGGCTGTTCCCCAAAGTGACAGACCAAATAACAGTATCGCTTCTTTCTTTCGGTCATAGTAGGTGCTGCGTTCCATATTCAAAACCTCCAGCATTTCTGATTCCCTGTACTTGAAGCGGTTGAGATATGCCTTTGAGATAATCTCACAGTACAGAGCGCCTTTATCTGGATATTCTCTGATTTTCAACATAGCCATATCTACCAGTTCAATGATCCACTTTGTCTCAAATAAGCTGCGAATGCGTTCTTCAAATCGTTCTCTCGCTTCATCCGGAGCAAAGTTCTCCAGATAAATCAATGCACCATCTAAGCTGTCACCGTAAGTACAAATAAGGGTATCACATACATCATTCGCACGATCAATGGTAGACCAGCACACCTCTCGATATATGGATAAAATCAGCTTTGCTCTTTCATACAGAACCTTCTCGTCAATGTTCTGCATCCGGCAAAGCATTCGAATACTGCTTAATACCTGTGTATTATATCTGCTCATTCAGAATCTCCTTTCAGCCTAATCCATAAAATAAGAATTCCTTTCTAACTCCTGTCACTTGGCTAAAGGGAAACAAATACCATGGGACAAGAATGACTATAACTTCCGATATTTGATTAAAATAACAGAAGTGAAATCGGAAGTTCTTGACTTTATAAAAGTTCCGATATATAATTAAGTGGAATTAAAACTTCTGTTATGATTCTTATTATAGCATTTTCCAGAAGTTTGTCAACAAATAATCGGAAGTTACGAATAAATATTTTTTGAAAGGAAGGATACTACCATGACATTTGGAGAAAAAATTAAAGAAGCTCGTTTGGCTATGAACCTATCTCAAACGGAGCTTGCCCAGATGACCGGCATTTCCGAAAGATCCCTTTACACCTATGAGCAGCTCGGAACACTCCCCAGAAAAAGCAACATCAGAAAACTTGCTGAAGCACTGCATATCTCTGTGTCCTATCTTTTGGACGAATCTGAAACGGATAGCCAGAGCCATATAGATCAGGATATGTTTATTTTAGAGGCAAAGGAAAACTTCGGTTCAAAAGGAGCAAAAGAAGCTCAGGAAGTGTTGGGTCGTGTAAATTCTCTGTTTGCCGGTGGAGAATTGGACGAGGACGCAAAAGATGTATTCTTCCAGGCGATTATGTCAGTTTATATGGACTCTAAGAAAACAGCACGGGAAAAGTACACTCCGAAGAAATACAGAAAGCATAAAGATAAAGAGTAAAATCCTCAAGCACAGAATATGTTTTCTGTGTGCGATTCGGAGGTGAAGCAAATGAAAACGGCAGAGCATATCATTGAAACTGTCGATAAGCTTGTGCGAAAATATCACACCAGAGACCCTTACGAGCTATGTCAGCTGTTAGGTATCAAAATCCACTATTACGATTTACAGAAGAAATTGAAGGGCTTCTTCTATTACCAGTCCAGACAAAAGAATATCGTGATAGATCACAATGTGAACGGTATCCTGGAGCGTATATTAGTCGCACATGAATTAGGACACGCTGTCCTGCATACAAAAATCGCTATGATGCACGGCTTTCAAGAAATGGAAGTTTTTGATGATAGATCAATCGAAGAAAATGAAGCAAACTTCTTTGCGGCGGAGCTTCTGTTAGAAGATGGGAAAGTCCTGGAATGCCTTTCGGAACACACATTTTTTGAAACGGCTAAAATGCTCTATGTACCGGCAGCATTATTAGACTACAAATTCAGCCTGCTCCACGAAAAAGGAGAGCTGGTAAATTCGATGTATATTCGTAAAGCAGATTTCCTGAAAGAAGATCTTCATGCCTACGATAACGACATTGGTTATGGCGATATATGAATATCTATTTTTATATCTTTACAGAAAAAGTCCACCAGTACGATGCGTAGTGCATCATGACTGGTGGACTTTTTGCTTCTTAAAGAATCAGTATATTGTGCTGCAAAAAAGAACCCCATAGCAGTTCACTCTGTACCGTCAATGGGCTTCTTTTTCATTATATCAATCAAGCTCCGCTTTTTTTATCATCTCTTGCTGGTCAATCAAGACATCAATCAACTTTCCTACGGTTATCAATGTTGTTACATTACACTTTTTCAGTTTTGCAGCAATCTCATTATCAATGATGCTGTCGCATTTTGCATATGGGGTATCCAGTAAAAAATAGTCAAAGTTCTTTTCCAAGACGAATGCCAGTTTTAGAAGCATTGCCAAAGAAACTTTCGTCTGTCCAACTTCAACATGGCTCATATGATTGTTCGAGCAACCAACCAACGCACCCAAATCAGCCTGACTATAACCCTTTTCCAGTCGGGCAGCTCTAATGCGCTGACCAATCTTAACGTAATCAATTTCCGGTTGCGTTTCAATCACCTCCATGCTGTGTATGATTCTGCTATACATTATAAAATGTACCAAAAATCTCAACAACCAACATCGGGTGCAAGTTGCATTTATAAATGCAATATGATAAAATTTTATAGGCAGATTGCATTAAATGATAGAATGAAAAGAACCCCAAGACGACAATATGAGCTATCTTGAGGTTCTTTAAAATAAAAAATTCGTAGAGTACATTACTCCACGAATCGCATTCTTCTCTGTTTTTTTTAGTTTATATCTTTATTTTACAAATTGTCGCACTGTTTGTCAATATGTTAGGGACATAAAACACGAGGTTTTGCACAAAAATCCATCTTAGAAAGTTCCAAAGTCACAATTTGCCGTCAGAATTATAGTCATATTGAAGGAGGTGTACCTTATGGCACGAAAAGGAGAAAATATTTACAAAAGGAAAGACGGCAGATGGGAAGGAAGATACATTAAGTCCCGATCTTCTACAGGCAAAGCCAATTACGGTTATGTTTATGCAAAGTCATATCGAGAAGTCAAGGCAAAACTTATCAGTCAAAGTTCGTGCACGAGTAATTCTGTCACTGTCGATCCAGAAATTAGCTCAGATCAATTTGAACAGGTTGCTATGGAATGGTTTCAAGCTATATGTCCTAAAGTGAAGGAATCTACAAGCAACAAATATAGGAATCTTCTCAGCTCGTATATACTTCCTGTGTTCGGAAGCAAACAATTGCGTGATATAACACACGAGTTTATTGAAACGCAGTGTAATTTTTTCCTTGTTTCTGGTGGATTAAAGGAGAATGGACTTTCCTCTAAAACTGTTTCAGATATTTTATCTCTAATTCGAAATGTCTTACAATTTGCCACCCGAAACGGGAAAGCCATTTCTTGTGACGCACGATCTATACAGATAAAACGTCAAACGAAGGAAATGAGAGTTTTGAGTCGTGCTGAACAGGAAAATTATGCCAATACTTGTATTCTAATCTTGATTCCTGCAATATTGGTATATTAGTATGTTTATTCACTGGTCTCAGAGTAGGTGAAATTTGTGCGTTACGATGGGAAGATGTTTCATTCTCAGATTACACAATCCACGTGCATCAAACGCTCCAGAGAATCCAAGATAGAACCAACAGTGAATACAAGACAAGGATTGTTGTTACCACACCAAAAAGTGCTTGCTCCATCCGTACTATTCCAGTACCCCATGGCTTAATGACTATTCTTACAGCACACAAAGCTTCTTCTACTGGCTACATCCTAACCAATAGCGATCAGAATCCATTAGAACCAAGAACCATGCAAAATCATTTTAAGAAGGTATTGAAAAACAGCGGAATCACCTCCGCAAATTATCACTCGTTACGTCATACATTTGCTACAAGGTGCATAGAGCTTGGATTCGATGTAAAAAGTCTCAGCGAAATATTGGGTCATGCCAGCGTGAATATTACAATGAATCGCTATGTACACCCATCCATGGATTTAAAAAGAGAAAATATGCAACGGCTTTCTGATTTATTAGCCGTCAAATAAATTGTCAACACCGTCAAATAATGCTGAGTTTTCAGTGTTTGGCGGTGTTTTTTCGTGGAGTAATGTACTCTACGAAAGAGTATACCCAGGAGGAGATTTATTGATTCAATTTGTAGGGCGAGATGCTTATAAGCAGTTTTGGAATTTTAGTAAAGATGAGAAAGAGAACTTGGCCACTCAATTGGCGATTGAGTTACCCGCACTCAGAGGAAAAGTTGGTGCATCACAAGAAGAAATTGCTTCGGCTGTTGGTATTTCACGACAAACTTATAGTGCCTACGAAAATCGGACACGCCCAATTCCATGGAGTTTATATCTAGCACTATTGTTTTATTTTGATTACATTCCAAGTACACATTATATGATTCGCCAGCTTGAATTATTCCCAAATGAAAGAAGTTATGGAAATAAGACTTAGAAGCAAACTTAAGAGTGTGTTGATAGTGCAGTATCTTAAAATTTTGTATAATAGGAATTGAAGTTAAATTAGATGCTAAAAATTTGTAATTAAGAAGGAGTGATTACATGAACAAAAATATAAAATATTCTCAAAACTTTTTAACGAGTGAAAAAGTACTCAACCAAATAATAAAACAATTGAATTTAAAAGAAACCGATACCGTTTACGAAATTGGAACAGGTAAAGGGCATTTAACGACGAAACTGGCTAAAATAAGTAAACAGGTAACGTCTATTGAATTAGACAGTCATCTATTCAACTTATCGTCAGAAAAATTAAAACTGAATACTCGTGTCACTTTAATTCACCAAGATATTCTACAGTTTCAATTCCCTAACAAACAGAGGTATAAAATTGTTGGGAGTATTCCTTACCATTTAAGCACACAAATTATTAAAAAAGTGGTTTTTGAAAGCCATGCGTCTGACATCTATCTGATTGTTGAAGAAGGATTCTACAAGCGTACCTTGGATATTCACCGAACACTAGGGTTGCTCTTGCACACTCAAGTCTCGATTCAGCAATTGCTTAAGCTGCCAGCGGAATGCTTTCATCCTAAACCAAAAGTAAACAGTGTCTTAATAAAACTTACCCGCCATACCACAGATGTTCCAGATAAATATTGGAAGCTATATACGTACTTTGTTTCAAAATGGGTCAATCGAGAATATCGTCAACTGTTTACTAAAAATCAGTTTCATCAAGCAATGAAACACGCCAAAGTAAACAATTTAAGTACCGTTACTTATGAGCAAGTATTGTCTATTTTTAATAGTTATCTATTATTTAACGGGAGGAAATAATTCTATGAGTCGCTTTTGTAAATTTGGAAAGTTACACGTTACTAAAGGGAATGTAGATAAATTATTAGGTATACTACTGACAGCTTCCAAGGAGCTAAAGAGGTCCCTAGCGCCTACGGGGAATTTGTATCGATAAGGGGTACAAATTCCCACTAAGCGCTCGGGACCCCTTGTAGGAAAATGTCCTAAGTGTGGCAACAATATTGTATTAAAAAAATCGTTTTATGGTTGTTCAAATTATCCTGAATGTACCTTCACTTTAGCTGAACATTTTAGAAAGAAAAAACTCACCAAAACAAATGTAAAAGAATTACTAGAGGGAAAAGAAACCCTGGTAAAAGGAATCAAAACGAAAGATAGAAAGTCCTACAATGCCGTTGTAAAAATCGGAGAAAAGGGATATATTGATTTTATCTCTTTTCAAAATAAGCATAAAAGCCCTTTAAAGAGGGCTTTTATATATTAATCACAAATCACTTATCACAAATCACAAGTGATTAATCACAAATCACAAGTGATTTGTGATTAATAATGATACAATATTACTATACAAAAAAAGAATGGGGCGTAGTTATGGAGAAGGAAGAACTAAAAATACTTGAAGAATTAAGACGTATTTTAAACAGTAAAAATGAAGCAATTGTTATCTTAAACAATTATTTTAAAGGTGGTGTTGGAAAGTCAAAATTATCTACTATGTTTGCTTATTTGACAGACAAATTTAATTTAAAAGTTTTAATGATCGATAAGGACTTACAAGCAACATTGACAAAAGACTTAGCAAAAACTTTTGAGGTAGAATTGCCACGTGTCAATTTTTATGAAGGCTTGAAAAATGGAAACTTGGCTTCTTCTATTATTCGTTTGACTGATAATTTAGACTTGATCCCTGGCACGTTTGATTTGATGTTACTGCCAAAATTAACTCGCTCATGGACTTTTGAAAATGAAAGTAGATTGCTTGCTACTCTTTTAGCACCTTTAAAAAGTGACTATGATCTCATTATTATTGATACTGTACCAACGCCAAGCGTTTATACAAATAATGCAATCGTGGCAAGTGATTACGTTATGATCCCTTTACAAGCAGAAGAAGAAAGTACAAACAACATTCAAAACTATATTTCCTATTTGATTGATTTACAAGAACAGTTTAACCCTGGACTAGATATGATCGGTTTTGTTCCTTATTTAGTTGATACGGACAGCGCAACGATAAAATCAAACCTGGAAGAACTGTACAAGCAACATAAAGAAGATAACTTGGTTTTCCAAAATATTATCAAGCGAAGTAATAAAGTAAGTACCTGGTCTAAAAACGGAATTACAGAACACAAAGGCTATGACAAAAAAGTTTTATCCATGTATGAGAACGTATTTTTTGAAATGCTTGAACGAATTATTCAATTAGAAAACGAAAAAGAATAGAATCACAAATCACAAGTGATTAATCACAAATCACTTGTGATTTGTGATTGTTGATGATAAAATAAGAATAAGAAGAAATAGAAAGAAGTGAGTGATTGTGGGAAATTTAGGCGCACAAAAAGCAAAACGAAATGATACACCAATCAGTGCAAAAAAAGATATAATGGGAGATAAGACGGTTCGTGTTCGTGCTGACTTGCACCATATCATAAAAATCGAAACAGCAAAGAATGGCGGAAACGTAAAAGAAGTTATGGATCAAGCTTAGAAGAATATATACGGAAATATTTACCTGACAAACTTTAAAAGGAGTGAAAATGAAATGGCAGTTACGTATGAAAAAACATTTGAAATAGAGATCATTAACGAATTATCGGCAAGCGTTTATAATCGAGTATTAAACTATGTTTTGAACCATGAATTAAATAAAAATGACTCTCAATTATTGGAAGTCAATTTATTAAACCAATTAAAGCTTGCAAAACGTGTAAATCTTTTTGATTATTCTTTAGAAGAATTACAAGCCGTTCATGAGTATTGGCGGTCAATGAATCGTTACTCAAAACAAGTTTTGAATAAAGAGAAAGTGGCTTAATATGGCAAATATAGTCAATTTTACTGACAAACAGTTTGAGAATCGCTTAAATGATAATTTAGAAGAATTGGTTCAAGTAAAAAAGCGGTTGAATCGCCAACCGCTTTTTTACTTGGTGGGCAATCAGGGTCAGGGAAAACCAGTTTGCGAAGAAGATGATTGAGCAGGCAGGAACAAAGTGATAAATTCAAATTGTGAGGGAAAATACAGATGAATCAAGGAAGAATTATTGTGATTACAGGCTCACCGGGGACAGGAAAAACAACAACTGCGTCAATTGTCGCAAAGGAATCAGATATGGATAAATCAGTGCATATGCACACCGATGACTTTTTTCATTACTTAAGCAAAGGCGCAATACCACCACATTTGCCAGAATCCAACAAGCAAAATCTGGTTGTCATTGAAGCTTTTTAGAAGCTGCAAAGCGATATGCTCGTGGCGGATATGATGTAATTGTAGATGGGATTGTCGGGCCATGGTTTTTGGAGCCATGGAAAGCTCTTGCCCAAGAAGATTACGAGGTACACTATATTGTATTAAGAGCGAGTAAAAAAGAAACTATGAAGCGAGCTGTGGAACGCTCAAAATTAGATAGAAAAACAAATATTGAATTAGTGGAAACAATGTGGGAGCAATTTTCCGGTTTGGGGATATATGAATCAAATGTCATAGACACAACTACATTCACAATTAAAGATACGGTTTCCGCAATAAAAGAAAGAGTTGCATGTGGGACGTCTTTACTATCTTAGACATTCCCATTTGTCAGGAAGATAGCAAAGCCAGCCGAGCCAGTCAACGGTCAAGATGAACGGCGCATTTCATGCGCCGCCGTTGACAGTCACGCCCGTCTTTGCTAAAAAGTAATCAAGGCGGGAAAGCCCTAAAATGGCTTCCCGCCCATTTCAATTTTTAGAAAAGAAACGCTCCAAAATCAGAAAGAGAGCGTCCAAGCACTTTGAGGGATTGGCCGCCTTGTCCACCCATTCAGCGGGACAGCGGGCGGAGGTCAAGGCCGGGTGTAAACCCGTTCATTTCAGCTTAGAAACCCTTCATAAAACGGGCTTATTTAGCGATATAAGGCTTTATAATAGAGAAGGAGTGAAACTTCTATTCAAGTTTAGAAACGCCTTCCATTAGTCCGAAAGAGACTTAGAAAGAGAATTAAATCGTAAAGTATCAGGGAAAGAAATTCAACCGACTTTGGAGAGAATAGAGCAAAAAATGGTTCAAAATCAACACCAAGAAACCCCTGAATTTAAAGCAATTCAACAAAAATTGGAAAGCTTGCAGCTACCTACACCACCAATACCCAAAACACCTAAACTTCCAGGACTTTAAACCTTAAAAAAGGAAAAGAGTAGTTACCAAAAAACGGTAACTACTCTTTTTTTATAAAAACCTTTCCTCATGTTTGAAAAGCTGATCGAGAAATAAAGCACACAACGGTATTCTTTCTTTTTTCAGTTGGTACATTTTGCAGTCTGTAACGTGTCATTTACTGTTTGTTACCTTAACATATCCAGTCGAAAACACAAGGGTATATAAACGAGCAAGCTCGCCCTTGTGTTTTCTTTGTGTCTATGTTGCGTTCTCGTCACAGCAAACGACACGAACACACTGGCGAAAATGAACCAACAAAACGAAAAAAGAAAGGAGCGTATACTTCACAGACGGTGTTAAGGATACTTACCAGATGAAACCGTACATTGCACCGACCGCTGCTGAGTTGGAACAATTTCTTTCCTCTCTAAATTAAATCTTGCCGAAGCAGTGATGTGTCAGACTTTCCTGACACATCGCCGCTTTGCACTTCACAAAATCCGCTGCCAGGAGGTGATGAAATGAGTATGGTAAATGCTGACTCCGTTCAGCTATTCGCAATGCTGAAAAAAATGCAGGATTCCATTTCCTCCATCGAAACTACCAAAAATCTGTAAAGATGAAATATGAACAGTTAGGTGCTGGATGGCAAGATAAAAAATACAACGAGTTGGGCGTGGTTGTAAGAGACTGCAACAAGGCTCTCAATGACATATTGGTAATTATGCTTCAAGCAGAAAAATATGTGGCTTTACTCGCCAAGAGCCTTAGTGAATACGAAAGTGTTCAACTAGGATCTACAAATGGAATATCTGCAAGCACACCTCAGACCAGTAGTTTTGCTGTTACACCATCAAGTGCAGATACAACCACCTTTGAGTCAAATACCTTTGGTTCTAATCTTGCATTTGTTCAAGACAGACTATCAGCTGAACGATATTTTTCCCGTGGAAATCACTATGAAGAATATCGAGATTATTGGGAGAACGGGAACTATACCTTTTCTCGAAATGAAAATCCAGAACTCGTATACGTTAGAGCAAGGGATATTGAAGGAGTTTATCTCAGTGACCGAGAACTTGGGAACCCGGAAGGATTTTGGACACGGAATGGTCGAGAGGGATGGTCGAGAGAAAACATTCTAAGGCGAGCTTCGCACATCCAAGATGTTCGTCAAAATACTGAGTCAGGAATGTCTTTGGATGAGCTTTCACAAAACCCAGTGTTAGATGATACCATTCGTAGCTATTACAATAATCCTGTCCAGGTTGCGCAGGTAGGTTCTTATTATGTATTTCAGAGTGATGGGCGACATCGAACACTTGCAGCTCAATCGCTTGATACATATATCCCGGTTTTAGTAACAGGTAGCTACACTCGAAATGATTAACAAATGAGGAGGTGAGTGTTTGAGCAACGTAAATGCTGATGCAACTCAATTACTGACAATACTGAAAAATATGCGGACCTCCATTTCTTCTATCGAAACTACAAGAAGTTCTGTGAAGATGAAATATCAGCAATTGGGAATTGGATGGAATGACAAGAAGTACGATGAGCTGGAACTATCGTAAAAGATTGCAACAAAGCCCTGAATGATATTTTACAGATTATGCTTCAGGCCGAAAAATACGTTGCTTCACTTGCCAAAAGTGTACAAGAATATGATAATGTTAATTTGGACACTCCTTCTGCACGAAATTCTTTCCTCCAGGGTCTGCAAACACCTAATGTTGGTAATTCGTCTTATCAGTATTGCCTTGGCGTGCTAACCCAAGGTAGCACACCAGACGGATATATCGCTGTTATATCACAACGCCATGAAAATGCAGAGCAGAATGTCAGAGAAGTGTTTGACCATTTCGCTGGTAACTGATGATACAAGATTCTGAATATCCACCGGATCAGACAGCACATTACTCACCGGGAAATTATATAGGGCATTCACGAGGAGTCTACTACAATGCAGCTTCTGATATGACAAATCCAAGAGGTGCAGGAACAACTTATTTCCACGAGCTTGCTCACATGATCGACCATGCTTCGTGCAACTATCGGAGCAATCTATCCAATACTCCAGAATTTGCTGAGGCACTGGTTGAGGACGGACAAAGAATCCTGAGCTTATATAACAATCTTCCAGTGGAAAAGCAAACTGCTTTTCTGACCCGTATTAGGCAGGATTCAGCTCACTCCTTCTCGGACTTAATTGATGCGACAACAAATGGTCAATTGCACGGAAATTATGGTCACTCAAGGAACTATTGGACGAGACCGGGCAATCTACAAGCAGAAGCCTTGCCCACTTTTTTGAAGCGTCTATGGGAGACCAAGGCAAATTAGAGCTATTAGCAAATTTCTTTCCTACAGCGTTTGGTATTTTTCTTCAATGATTGATTCTATTAGACCAGATAATCATGTTAGGGTCTTGAGCAGAGAAAGGTAGGTGCATACAATGGACAAAAACAAGAGCGTTGCAGATTTTATGAATAGCTTCCTTAATACACCTGAACCGAAAATTGATAATGAGTATTATGAAATCGAAGAACAGTATTTTCGGCAATTCGGTCATGGTGTCCCAAGGGAAATGTTGCCTGATAGCATTTCAACGGAACAAATTAAACAAGCCATGAAAAAATGCATTCTTTCCAAAAAGGATAATCTCTTTGAACTATTAGGCATCATTATCAACGATAATTATTTATATTAAGAAAAGGAACGACGACATGGATGAAGACAACATTATAACTTTGAATGATGAGAATGGGAACGAAGTTGAATTTGAATTTCTTGACTTAATACCGTATCGCCAGAACGAATATGTTGTCCTGCTTCCTATTGGAGATTCGGATGGGCAAGTTGTTATTTTGCAGCTGAAAGAAATTGACGATGAAACAGAAGAATATGTTGGTGTTGAAAACGAATTTGTGTTAGAGACTGTCTTTGCTCTGTTCAAAGAGCGAAACAAAGATTTCTTTACATTTGAGTAATTAAACAATGCAAGCTCAAACCAACAACACGATAAAAGGGGGGTGCATTATGGATATTTGGCATCGTGTAGGCAGAATTGTTCGCTTCTCAAACTTAGGAACTCTTCTGTTCTTTACTCTTAATATTCTGCTGATTGTTGCTGTGTTCGGTTCGTCAGGAAGCATTGTTGAACTGATTTGTATTTACTTTTTCACAGTAGCTATCAGCTTATCCCCATTAGGCGAAATGTGCCTGGCTGCCTTCGCAGGAGCAAGCGATATAAAAAGAGTAGATATAAAACTTCGAGTTGTCCCGCTGGTTCAATATGTTTTAGATAAAGCAAAAGAGAACACATCATACTGTCCTAAAAAAGTGAAAGTGAAGATTATCCATGATCCTGCTCCAAATGCATTTGCTCTAGGTAGGCAAACACTATGCATAACTGACGGATTGCTTTTACTCTCCGATGATATGATACTTGGAATTCTCGCCCATGAGATCGGACATCTCTCATACGGACATACTGTTATCCAATTATTGATTGGCGGGGGCAATATATTTATATCCGGGTGCTCCTGTTAATCAAAATATCCTACTGGATTTTTTCTGCAATCATGGGGCTGTTCGCAATATGCTCTCGTAGTGGTGTAATGGGTATAATTACCGCAGTTTTCGCAGGAATATCAACAGCACTTTCTTGGTTATGGGTAAAGTTCTGTATGCTTTTTCTGATGTGGTCTATGAGACAAAATGAGTATCTGGCTGATGAATTTGCTTATAAAATTGGTTTTGGTCTTGAATTAGCGACGGTATTAGACCAACATATCTCAGATGTTCCGCATGATGGTTTTCTCAGTGCAATATACTCAACTCATCCATGCAACGATGATAGGGTTGCAGCATTGCAAAATTTAGGTGTACCCTATTCTCGATACTAAATTCATAATCTCACAAATTGGCAAGCAGTGTAAACCTGTACAGGTTCATCTCATTTTCTCGATTTTCCCTTCGGTGCAATCTTCGCAAATTTGCTTGTTGGGGAAGCATCCCCAATCCCCTTTGAACATCATCTGCCGATGATGGCTACACGATTTTCAATCGTTTCTCAAAGAACAGTAGAATAAAAATTTGCCCATGGTTGAAAGCACCGAAATCGAAAAGCAAAAAAGCAGCCACGATCCGCACCCTTTGGGGAGTGCAGACCGTGGCTTTTTGCTTTAACGGAAGTTCTTCTTTTCCTCTTTCTCTTTCTCTTTTTCCTGCTCTTTCTGCCTGTCGATATTCAAAATCGTTTCAACCGTCCGTTTGGCAATCAGCAGTTCTTCTTTCTCTTTTCTGATCTGACGGTACTCAGCGTAGTCCTGCTTTTTCTGGACTGCCAGCTGATGAAACTCCTCATACAATGATTGCATGGACGGGAGCTTTGTAATCTGCAATTCATCAAAGGCTTGCTTCGCCGCTTTATGAATTGTGATTTCCTGACGGTGTTCTTCAAAGAATTTTTTGCTATATCCAGATCTTGCGGTACTCGATATAAATTTGCCTTGTGTTGCGATAATTTTTGATGTGTCTGCTGCAACGCCTGAACCTCAACCATACGTTTCTCTGCGACCTTGATAGAATCAGAAAGCGCATCGAACCGGGCAGACAGATTTTCAATATGAGCAGTCAGATCGTCGTAGTTGCCCAAGCCTTTTTCTTTCAGTAGGATTACCGTTCGGGCAGCTTCTTTTCGGTTGAACTTCTTCGCCCACTTTTCATAACCGACCGTCTTGCCCTCGGCCATCTTTGCCTGAATATCAATCAGCATCTGGAACTGCTTCGGGGCAGGAGCCTTGGCAGAGCCGCCTTTTGATTTGTGCAGGTTCTTGCCGGAGATAACCGCTTGAATTTCCTCTTTGCTATATCCTTCGCCCAGGGAACGCAGCCGAATGAAACGCTTCTGATTCTCGCCCTTGAACGCAGGCTGCTTTCCATCCTTGAACTCAAATCCCATGTCAGCCAGAGCCTGAACAAAGCCATCAAAGCTCTTTGGTTTCTGCTTCAGCACCGCATCAATCGCATCACATAATTCGTCACGCTGGGTACGCTTCTTGGGATAAACAGTTCTTTTCTGGCGCTCCCGATACGGCTTCGGTGTAATAATGGACAGCCCGTGTTCCAGGCAAACCATATCACTGAGTCTTTGCACCGCCAGACCGGAAAGAAAGAAGTTTTTGAATTTCCGTGTGGCATCCAGCGAGGTCGAATTATAAATGATATGATTGTGAATGTGGGATTTGTCGATGTGGGTCGCAACGATGAAAGCGTGTTTTCCCTTTGTCCATCGCATCGCTGTTTCATAGCCGACTTGGTTCGCTTCTTCCGGGGTGATTTCTCCCGGCTTAAAGGACTGGCGTATCTGGTATGCGATGATATTGTTCTTCTGCTGTCTGCCGGTAATATGCTGATACTGCCGTTTGGAAAGCAGAAATTCCTCATCTGCTGTCTTTGGATCACACTCATAGGAACTGATAAATTCGCCATCATTGGTTTTTGCGGCATTTTGTGAGTAGTCGGTTCTGTCTGCCAAACATTGAGCGACCGTCTTTCCCTTATTCACATGGAGTGCAATCAATCTTGTCGCTGCCATTCCCATCACTTCCTTCCCAAAAAGAAAAAGCCACCGGTCGGTGACTTTTCTCTGATATTATCTTATGACCTGATAAATGCTCCCAGACTTTCTCCAATATTCTCGACTTTCATAACAGCCCAGACGAGCAAGAACACCGCTGCTATTGTCGCAATTCCAAGAACCACAAGAATAAGCAGGGACTGCCACAAAGCCTTTACAATGCAGTAAATCGCAGATCCGCCAATGACCAAGAGCAATAAACCAATTACATAGGACACAACATTTGTAAGCAGATTTCCAAGAATGCAAATCACTTTTACAACGAACAGCACCGGCAGTGCCAATATCTTCAATACCAGCTTCATAGGCTCAACCCCTTTCTTTTAATTATATTGTACAAGGGTATCTGCCATAACGCAATGATGTCAACCCTTATGTAAAAGCCGCAGCCGAAACTGCGATTTCCCAACAAGTTGTCGGATTACTGGATTGAGGACAGGCGAACAAGAACTTCTCTCATGTCCGTCCAGATCTCCTCCAGCCGTTTTTGCAAATCCTCAATGTCAGCACGATAGATGCTGCCTGTTTCGTTCGCTCGCTTTGCGTACTGGTTCAGGTTGTTGGAGCAGATTCGCAGGAGCGAAACCAGGGCTTTCACATCCTGCAAATCCAGTCTGATACAGTAACCATCCAGAGCCATTTTCCGCAGATAGGCTCCCATGCTGCGGATGCCAAGCTCGTCCATCTTCTCATGGATTCGCTCGACCTCCTCCTTGGATGCAAGGAAATGAACATCCTGATCTCGCTTTGCCATTACAACACCTCCTCACGGGTTTCAGAGTATTTTGCAGGCGGGATATGCTCCGCTTTGGATTTCAGATCAGCCAACACAGAAGGACGCTCTGACTCGCTTCTTTCGTCACGATTTTCCACAGAGTCCTCCATATTCAGGGCTGCATCCAGTTCTGCCAGTCGCTGACTTTTGGCTGTCAGCTCTGCTTCCTGCGGGAACGGTTTTCCAACCTCCGCCTTGGCTGCTTCCTGCTGATTGTAGAGATTATTCAACTGCTCATTGGCTCGTTCTAAGCGCTCAAGGATGCCTGCAAGGGCATTGTCCAGTCGGGTGATATTTCCTCGTGCGTCCGTTCCAAGGGCTACTCTGTGGCTCACAGCGCCCTTCAGGGTCACATCGAACTCGTTCCGGAAACTGTCAAACGAAAGCTCCATCTGAAAGCCACGGTAACTGCCAAGAGGAACCGGATCGGCACTTTTCGTGTCCTTACAAGCCGCAAGGAGGATTTCACCGGCATCTGCCTTTTCGGTGTAGGCTTTGCCCATGATTTCCATGCCGCAAAAGCCATCGGCAATCTGCGGGTGTGCTTCCACGGTTTTAATATCAGCTTCAAAGCCATGAATATAGCCTGTCTGCTTTTCAATCTCAGCCGGGAAGTATTTCAGAAGCTTATCTTCCATACGGTACTGCTGGCTCTGGTGGTCAGCTTTCAGCACCTTCAGCCTTGCCACATCAATGTCCAAGTCCATCTTTTCCTTGATAAGCGGATTGCCGGCACACAGCGCCTTGATCTCCGCATAGGACAGCGCCTGCTCATCCACATCGTCACAGGAGCGAACCGGTGATTTGGAGGTCATAATCTGAGAAATAAACTTCTGCTTGTTTTCCAAGGTCTGATACAGGTAGGCATCGAAGGTTCCCTCGGTCACATACTGATACACCTGAACCTCTTTGTTCCGGTTGCCCTGACGGATGATACGACCGTTTCTCTGGGTCATATCAGACGGACGCCAACCCACATCCAAGTGGTGAACTGCCACCAATTTGTCCTGGACGTTGGTTCCTGCACCCATCTTTTGCGTACTGCCAAGAAGCACTCGCACCTGCCCGGTACGAACCTTGGCAAAGAGGTCTTTTTTCTTTGCTCGGTATCTGCATCATGGATAAAGGCAACTTCTTCCGCAGGCACACCGTTTGCAATCAGCTTGGTTTTGACATCATCATAGACATTGAAGGTTCCATCATTTTTCGGTGTGCTAAGGTCGCAGAACACCAACTGGGTCAATTTGTCAGCCTGACCGTCCTGCCAGATACGCAGGATATTTCCCACGCAGGCATTGAGCTTGCTGTCAGGGTCATCGGGTAACAGGGTGTTCATTAGCCGCTGATCCAGTCCCAATTTTCGTCCGTCGCTGGTAATCTTGAGCATATTATCGACGGACGGGTCTACAATACCGGCATGAACATCTGCTGCTCTCTCTGAAAGGGAAGCCACCATATCCTTCTGGTACTCAGAGGCTGAACCACAACCGTTTCAAACTTTGCTTCGGGAACAGGGAGATGCAACTGGTCAGAGGTCTTGATGTCGGCAACCTCCTTGAACATATTCATCAGTTCAGGCAGGTTGAAGAACTTCGCAAATCGGGTTCTGGCACGATAGCCGGTTCCCTCCGGTGCAAGCTCAATCGCAGTTGTTGTTTCTCCGAAGGTCGATGCCCAGGAATCAAAATGGGTCAGGTTCTTTTGCTGGAGCGTACTGTACTGGAGATAGCGCATGACCGTATAAAGCTCGGTCATCGAGTTACTTACTGGAGTACCGGTTGCAAAGATCACACCACGCCCGCCGGTCAGCTCATCCATATAGCGGCACTTCATAAACATATCCGAAGATTTCTGGGCTTCGGAGGTGGACAGACCTGCCACATTTCGCATTTTTGTGTAGAGGAACAAATTCTTGAACGCATGGCTTTCGTCCACAAACAGCCGGTCTACACCCAACTGCTCAAAGGTAATGACATCATCTTTCTTGTCAGCGGCAAGGAGCTTGTCCAGTCTGGCTTCCAATGATTTTCGTGTTTTCTCCATCTGCTTGATCGTGAAGTTTTCGCCACGCTGCCATTTCAGCTCCGCAATCGCACCCTCGATCTCATCAATCTGCTCCCGCAGCTGCCGTTCCTGTCGTTCGGCAGAAAGCGGGATTTTTTCAAACTGGCTGTGACCGATGATGACTGCATCATAGTCACCCGTTGCGATACGAGCGCAGAACTTCTTACGGTTTGCTGTTTCAAAATCCTTCTTGGTGGCAACAAGGAGCTTGGCACTCGGATAGAGGTGCAGGAACTCGTTTGCCCACTGTAAGGTCAAGTGATTCGGCACAACGAACAGGGATTTCTGGCTCAATCCAAGCCGTTTACTCTCCATAGCCGATGCAGCCATCTCGAAGGTCTTGCCCGCACCAACTTCGTGTGCAAGCAGCGTATTTCCACCATATAGCACATGAGCGATAGCATTTCTCTGGTGTTCACGGAGGGTAATATCCGGGTTCATGCCGCCGAAACGGATATGAGAGCCATCATACTCACGAGGTCTGGTGGAGTTAAAAAGTTCGTTGTACTTGGTGGAAAGGGTTTCTCGTCTGTGCGGATCTCTCCAAATCCAATCTCGGAACGCATCCTTGATTGCCTGCTGTTTCTGCTGTGTCCAGGGTTAGTTTCTTTTTTATTGAGGACACGCTTCTGCTTACCATCTGCATCTTCAATCGTATCATAGATACGAATATCCTTCAGATTCAGCGTTTCCTCCAGAATCCGATATGCGTTGCTCGCTCTGTACCGTAGGTGACATACGCCGCCACATCGTTGTAGTTGGGAGAACTCTTACCGTTGATGCGCCACTCTGCGGTCAGCTCGGAGAACTTGACCTCAATGGAACGGCGCAAGTAATACGGCGTTTCAAAGGTTTCCTCCATGAACTGCTGAATATAATCGGCATCAATCCATGTTGCACCCAAACGCACATCAATCTCGGACGCATCCAAGTCCTTCGGCTGTGCTTTCTGCAAGGCTTCCACATTGATGTGGAAGGAAGAATCCCTGTCTGCCGCCATCTGTGCGACACGCAGCTTGCTTCTTACATCACCGGAAAGGTAATCATCGGCAGTCTGCATCCAACTTCCACAGCATCGGGAGCCATCGGGTCTTTGAAGATCACCCCTCGAAGCTCTGCCTGAATCGCATCGTATTCTCCAGGTGTTCCAAGCAGCTGTGCCATAAACGGCAAATCCACCTTGCCACGCTCACCGATAGAGATTGCCAGAGCTTCGGACGGCGTATCCACGCTCGTCACTCTGCGTTCCGGCTTGATGGTTCGCTTGGTGAACATATCCGCCTTGCTTTTCAGATTGCCGTCCTCATCCACATTTTCCAGAGAACACAGGAGATAGTAGGAGGAATCGTCAGCAAATGCCTGACCATTGGCTCGATTATTGATAAGCCCGTTCTTTGCGGCAAACGCATCGTAGGCATCATTCAGTTCTGCCTGTTTCTGAGTAATCATTTCATCCGGGTAATCCTCAAGCTGATATTCGATCAGCTCGTTGACGATACCACGAAGTTCCACCATGCCCATCACACGGTCTTTTGCTTTCTCATTCAGGTCTACACGGCGCATCAGGGAGTTTTCACGGAAGTACACATTGCCATCCACCACGGTATAAGAGAAATTCTTTACATCCGGGGTTGCAGGAATGGTTTCGATTTCCTTACCCTTGTCAGCTTCGGGAAGCTCCACAGCCTGATAGGTTCCTTGGATGTGGGAAACTGCTTCTTTCAGAAGTTCGGACAGTTCCATGCCCTCAATGGGACGCACTGTAATGTCCATGCCGTAGGCGGTACTTTCTTCCACCGTATCGCCCAGAACCATTTCAGGATGAGCGACAAAGTAGCTGTTCATGGTGTGTCCTTCTTCGGTGCGGTCAAGGTTTACCCATTCCGGTACAATGTCAATCGGATGGTCACGCTTTTGCAGGAACAGGATGTCGGACACGACTTCCGTGCCTGCGTTTTTCTTAAAGGCATCGTTTGGCAGACGGATTGCACCAAGCAGTTCCGCCCTCTGCGCCATATATCGCCTTGCGTCAGAGTTCTTGGAATCCATGGTGTAACGGCTTGTCACAAAAGCGACCACACCACCGGGACGAACCTGATCCAAAGCCTTGGCAAAGAAATAGTTGTGAATGGAGAATCCCAGCTTGTCATACGGCTTGTCGGACACTTTGTAGTTGCCGAAAGGGACATTACCCACAGCCAGATCGTAAAAGTCTCGGCGGTCTGTCGTTTCAAAACCGGCTACTTTGATTTCTGCGTTGGGATAGAGCTTCTGAGCAATTCTGCCGGTGATGGAATCCAGTTCCACACCATACAAACGGCTGCTCTGCATTTCAGGAGGGAGCATACCAAAGAAGTTGCCGATACCCATAGCAGGCTCCAGAATATTTCCTGTTTCAAAGCCCATCTGTCCGACCGCATCGTAGATGGAGCGAATGACCGTAGGCTGGTGTAATGTGCGTTCAGGGTGGAAGCTCTTGCCGCAGCATATTCATCTTCGGAAAGCAGGTTTTTCAGTGTCTGATACTCCTTCGCCCAATTTCCCTTGTCCGGGTCAAAGGCATCTGCCAGACCGCCCCAACCGACATAATTCGACAAAATCTCCTGTTCTTCGGTAGTGGCGTTCCTGTTCTCGCTTTCCAGTTTGAACAGAGTTTCAATGGCTGCGATGTTTCTTGCGAATTTCTGCTTCGGTCCACCTTCACCGATGTTGTCATCCGTGATGTGGAAGTTCACCGCAGGAACAGGTGGGATTTCTCTGGTGGTGATGGACTGCTCAAGCTGAGCGATAATGTCCATGACTTCGGCATTCTGCCATCCGTCCACCTGGCATAATCCTGAATGATGGTGTCCTTTCCATCTACGCACTGTACGAAGTCCAGACTACCCGGCAGATCTCTGGTATTCATTGCACCCAGGGCTTTTCTCTGCGTGTCAGGAAGTGCATAGTAGGCTCGCAGGGCATCATCAAAGGAACTGTATTCCTTGATGTCCAGCGCACCCCGCTTCTGAATGTCCTCGGCAACATAAAAATGATCGATGAAGTGTTCCGGTTCCTGCTGTTCGGGTTCCGCACTGGCTCTGACCTGTGCGTGTGCCTTTTCGTCAGGGTAGTCCCCATAGATACGGATGCACTTATGCTCCTGCTGATCGTAAACGGCAGCACCATCGTACTTGAATCCGTCATCCTCCATGGTTCCGTCCACATAGCCCTGGGCAGCTTTTTCCGCTTCTTCCAGAGTGTAGTAGTCCAGTTTATCATCGAAGCCGTTTTCAAAGTGATGGTAGGCGGCAACCAGATAGCGGGGAGCCATGCGCTCCTCGTAGCTGTTAATCATCTCAGGTGTCAGCCATTCTGGTTTGTCGGGAATCATTTCATACAGCTCACGCATCTTGGCAATCTGTGCATGGCGGTTGCCTGCCCACAGATGCTTTTCGCTGTGCTGTCCTGCACCAAGGAAGTATTCGCAGTCCATACGCAGACGGTCTAACAGCTGATACTCAGGGGTGTAGTCCCTCGGTTCGGTTTTGCCCAGAAAATCCTCTGTAACGGGCTTTTCTTCGGTTTGGGCATCAACCCTTACCGCATGGTTTCTTTCGTCCTGAGAGAGCATACGCTCGAAATTCTCACGATTCTCGGCACGGAAGATGGGATAAGCAAGCGTAGGGTCACGCAGCTGAACTTCTCTGTCCGTGATCTGCTCCACACGGAAAGCTGTATCGTCCAGATATACCGTGTCACCGACCTGATAATTCCATTTCGGTTCCTCGGAAGCAGATGCTTCCACAACTTCGGCAGGCTCTGCCACAGGCGCTTCTGGCTGAACCGACTCCATCGCAGCTACGGACTGACGAACTTCCTCCAAATAGTCATTGGCAAGCCATTCGTCCGTGAAGTATTCCGTAACGCCTTCCGGGTCTACATAGTAGTCATCGGTCTGATTATCCCAGATCGCATACTCGCCATCCTCGGTATCAATCACTGCGAAACGGTCATAAACATCTTCCAACGGATCAGTTTTAGCTTCTTCGATAGCCTGTCGTTCCGCTTCTTCCTCCGGGCTGAGGTAGCGTCCCTTTCGTATCAGACCGTCGATTCTCTGCACCACCTGCGCCCAGGACATCTGCAATTTATCGCAACCGCTCTTGGTGTAAGCAACACCCTTGGCATCGTGATCCTGACCGCTGTGCGTTGCACCAGAGCAGGCATGGGAATGACCACCGGTTCCGTATTCATGCTTCAGGAAGTCCATCTTTTCCTTGGCAGAATGATTCTCCTGCCAGTAGTTATAAATACGGGCTTTACCACCGGAAAAGCCGCTTCCACGGGTCAAGTCTGCATTGACTTCATCATCCGTAATGAACTGGCGGACAAGGGGCATCTGCATCATATCGGTCTGATACTCACGCAAAGGCATATTCAACTCATACAGCTGTTTCTGAATGAGATTCAGCTTGTGATAGTGAAAACGAAGCAGATCGGGATTTTCCGCAAGGGTTTTTCTAAATTCCGAATACTGCTGTACCAAGGTTGCGTGGAAACGAGGGTCATCCAACTTTTCAGCCAAGTCTGCGGTTTCGTCAGGGAAACCACGAAACGGTTCCTGATGAAGAATTGCCAGATAGTTGCTGGAACGGGCTTCTTCACTCAAATCGTGATAAAGATGCCACAGGGATTCTGCCAACTTCTGACGCTCATATCCGGATGCTTCTACCAGTTCCACATTAGTTGCGAACCGACCATTTTCAAGCAGTTCTCCAATGCGCTCGGCAACCGTTTCCCAAGAAACGATCTGCGCTCTGGGGCTGTCAATGGCAGAGGAACCTTTGGCAAGGTGGATACCGTCCTCGGCATACCACGCACAGATATTCCCGCTATCTTCTTTCAGACCATAGCCGCCGTGATAGACCTGCTTTAAGGTCTGAACGATTTCTTCCAACGGCTTCTGCTTCATATATTCCAGCGCTACGACTTTTCGGGCTTCATCGGTATTGCTACCAAGCAGAAGGAAGTGGTCGATTTCTTCCTGGGCAAAAGAAAAAGCAGAGGGCGTAAAGCTCTCTGCTCGGTCGATAAAACTGATTTGTTCATTTTCGGAGAGGAAAAGGTTCAGACTCAGCTGTTGATAAGCTCCGTCATCACGACTTCCTCCGCCTGTGCTTTCAGGCTGTTCATGTGCTGCACCCACGCCATCTGCTGCGTTTCCTTGTCCGGTGCGGGGCTGTCCTTCAGGTACTGCTCCATCAGAAACTCCACTCTGGCTTTCGCTGTTTCCTCGATCTCCCACAGGTGCGGGAACAGGCTCTCCGTCAGAATCATGTCGTTCAGGAGCATCGGATTGTTCTGTTCCAAAAATGCTCGACGCATCCTGCCGTACTTGCCCAGAGGTTTCTCTCCCTCGTTCTCCAACTGAAGGTTCGGAATCTGATAATCTCCGGCCTGTCTGTAAGTCATCTCGCTCATAATCTGTACTCCTTTCGGTAGCTTTAATCTGCTCATGTTCTCCAATCGCTTTTTCGATTTCCTGAAACATCCTTGTGCTGATGGCATTCACCGCAGTACCAAGGGCATTTACCGTCTGTCTGGTGTTAAAATCAAACACCTTCTGGAAATCCTCATGCTCGAAGTAGTTGTCGGGACTTTCCACGAACCGGCAATACATCGTATAGGATACGCTGTTTGCCACCGCATTTTTGAAAGCTACTTCGATGTTGAGTTCATCATACTCCTCAAGGAAGCTGTTGGCAACGATGTCGAGGAACTGCTTTTTGTAATCGTCCCAATACTCAGCCGCCAGTGCGGATGCAATATCTTCAAGCTGTGCTTCCAGTACCCCGTCAGCGGCAACACCGAAGGTACGCTCCATCGCTTCCATGACATAGGAGCGGTTTTCAGGCGTCACCTCCCACGGTTTCAGTTCCGGGGAAGAACGGCGAACGCCGGTATCCGCCACATCAAACACATAGCGCAGATACGGTTTATCCCTGTTCATCACAAACAGAGCAATGCCGGTAGAGCCACGCTTTACATATCTGCGGTAATTTTCAGCGTTCCAGTCCTCATAGGGCTTGCAAAAGGTCGCATTGGGGCGCTGAGCATAAATCATCACCTGTTCCGGATAGGTGAACTCATAGTTGCGGGACATCGTTCTCAAAAACGAAGTCCAGTTATCTGTGTTCGAGGTGATTTTCCCAATCGTTTCTTTTGCTAATCCGGAATAAAATCGCTCTTTTGCGTTCATTGTATCCCTCCAATCCTATCAATCCGGATAAAGGTTCAGCTTCTCAAAGGCGGCATCGTCCATGGCTGAAACTTTACGGAGAACCGAGTCTGCCAAAGCAAAAAGCTCTGACTCGTCCTCCGAAAGCTGTTCCTTCATCAGTGTCAGTGCTTCACACAGCCCTGACCTTGTGCCAGGGCTGTAAAGCATCATCATGTTCCGCTCATCCTGTGTGAAATCCATCATTCAATCTCCCTTTCCGGGTGGCTCTTGGGCGGCTTATGGGAAACATCCGGCACGGGCTTTTCCTTTAACTGCTCCAACACCGAAGGACGTTCCTCTAATCCGGACGCTTTTCCGTTATTGATGATACCGTCAATCATCCCATAATCATCTTCCATTGCCATCTCTGCGTTTTTCAGGTAGTTTTCGGACTTCATAAAGTTTTCCAGCTTCTGAAACCCAACAGAATCTACATAGTGAAAGGATACCTCACCGACTACCTTTAAGGCTACGATGTCGCTGACCGACATACTGTGACCACGGAAATCATCCGGGTGGTCAATATTGAACTTTACATACAAATCTTCCAGCTGCCGATTCACATCCTCGGACATAGAAATGGAGCCATGATAGACCACCTCGTAACGGTCAATCTCAGGCTCCATTTCTTTCTTCTGAAGGTAGCTGTAATTTGCAAACATGAGCGGGATATTATCGTCTACATCTTCCCGCAGCTGAAGAATCGCATAGGAATCCGTGGGGCTTTCCAGAAAAGCAACCATTCTGTCATCCGGGGTGGTATTTCCGTGAACATCATCCCATTTTTCGTTTTTCATATCCGTGTCCTCCTTATCGTTCAGGCTCTTTGCGTTTGGGAGAGGGACTGGCAGGCGCAGCTTTTTCTGCGGCCTGTGCCAGTTTTTCCATGACCGACTCACGCTTCGGAGAGTCGAGCTTATCCAGCTGACTTTTCAGCACTTTGGCAACCTCAACCGCAGTTTCCTCACGGGCTTCTTCAATGGCTGTATTCAGGAACTCACGATACGGAGCCGTATTACCAGCGGCAAGATCTGCCTTGATTTCTTGGATATGCGCCTGCACATCATCGACCTGATCCATATATTCATAGGGGTCGAAGTTCTCTGCAAAACGGTCGAGCTTAAAAGCAAGCTCAGCGATAGGGTCATTGACCACCACCGCCTGTCTGCCGACTTCAAAAGCCTGCTCCATGACATCCTCATAGAACATTGCCCGCAGTTCCCGGCGCTCCAGCCCGAAGGATTCCAGAATATCCCGGCGGACTTCGAGCATGGACAGTTCAGGGTTATCAACCTGACCGCCATCAATCTCGTTGTAGTTTTCATCCAACAGGGTGTAGTCGTAACCATCTTCGCAGGTCTGCACCGCAAGGATTCTATCCTTTCCGACCTTCCATGCGGCTTCATCGCCCATAATCTCAGGCTCCGGCATATAGCTTGCGCCGTTGCGCTCCATAATTTCTGCAAACTGGCAGATATGAAACACATTGTATCCGATCTGCGTATGATACTCGTCAATGAAGGTGCAGGGCTTCACAACCATTTCATCCGGGTAGTGAATCTGCACACAGCTGCCATCGGGGATATGAAACAAATCCTTATAATGGCTGTCGATAAATCGGATTTCCTTACCATCCGGGTTGTACTCATTTGTCATTTGCGCTTTCCTCCATTTTCAAATTCCATACTGAACTTCGTTTTGCCATCATCTGATACCTCCATAAAGACGGTGGCATCAAAGGTGTTGCCCGTTCTTTCGGACTTGCAATTCTTGAGCTTTACCTTGCCGGAACCAAGCAATTTCTGCGCCGTGGCAGAAGTCATGCTCTTGCCGATGCTCGCAAAGTAGCGATTGTTTTTCCAGAGGGCAAATTTGCAAGCTCTGTTGGAACAGAAAAATGCCTTGGCTTTGTCCTCTACAGCACTGCCGCAGAGCGGGCATTTGCCGATAGAATTGGCTTCTTTCGACATCATAACCTCGGAATCACGGATTACTTCATAGTTCTGAATCAGACCGGCAATCACATCTTTGATCTCGTCCATAAAGTCCTCGCTGGCATATTCGCCTTTCTCAATGAGCAACAATTTTTCTTCCCAATCCGCCGTCATGGATGGGGACTGAATCTGTTCCGGCATGACTGTTACCAGAGCCGTACCCTTGTGGGTCGGAATCAGGTGTTTGGTTTTCTTATCACCCTTACGCTCCAGAAAACCGATGCGAACCAGCTTCTCAATGATACCGGCACGGGTCGCAGGCGTTCCCAAACCTTTGCGCTCCACCTCATCAGGCATTTCGTCCGCACCGGCAGTTTCCATAGCAGAAAGCAGAGTATCCTCGGTAAAGTGTTTAGGGGGAGATGTTTTCCCTTCCTTGATTTCCGTGCCGCTGACGGTCATTTCGTCACCAACGGAAACAGAAGGGAGTGTCTGCACGTTTTCGTCGGATTTTGTCGAATCATTTTTCTGAACCAGAGCTTTCCATCCATCCTGCACAACAGTTTTGCCTTTGGTGGAAAACACGGTACCGCCACAGTCCAGCTCAATAACTGTCTCTGCGTATCGGTGCGGATCGCCAACAGCTACGCACAACCGATTCGAGATCAGTTGCAAAATTGCAAGTTCACCCTTGGGAAGTTCGCTCAGATTGCATTTCTGCAATTCTCTGGTCGGAATGATGGCATGGTGATCTGTGACCTTTTTGTTATTCACAACCTGCTCTGCATGAACTGGTATGTTATCCACATCCTCCACGGGGAATGTGTGGAAAGCCAGCTTTACGAGGTCGGTCAGGCTATGTGCCATATCTTCCGTCAGAAACCTGCTGTCGGTACGGGGATAAGTGACCAGTTTCTTTTCATAGAGGTTCTGCGTGTAGTCCAAGGTCTGCTGTGCCGTGTAGCCAAGCACACGGTTGGCTTCTCTCTGTAAACTGGTCAGGTCATAGAGCGCAGGCGGCTTTTCTGTTTTCTCCTTACATTCAGCTTTCTGAACGATTGCCACCGAACAGCTTTGTTTGACAGCTTCGGCTGCTGCCTTGGTTTTGAAGCGTTCGCTTGCAGCCGTAAAACCATCCAATCCAATCTGAACTGTGTAGAACAGTTCAGGCTTGAATGCGGAAATGGCAGCTTCTCGCATAACAGCCATAGCAAGGGTAGGGGTCATAACACGACCAACATTCAGGGTCTGCCCGTAAAGGGTCGAAAAAAGTCGAGTAGCGTTAATACCAACAATCCAGTCGGCTCGTTCTCGACACAGTGCTGCTTCATACAAAGCATCATATTCCGTTCCAGACCTGAGATTTTCAAAGCCCTCCTTGATTGCTACATCTTCCATCGAGGAAATCCAAAGCCGCTCAAACGGCTTTCTGCACCCGGCTTTGTGGTACACCAACCGAAAGATCAGTCGCCCTCACGACCGGCATCTGTAGGATAGTTCTCGGAGGTGACTTTTCTGACTTTGTTACTCGATGGCATCCAATGGCCGATAAAGCGGTAGAAAATCTGGATTTTCTGGACGTATTCGCCATCGACCTTTTCCGCTTTGGATACCAGAATCTTGTCAATCAGCTGATGCAGAATCTTATAGTTCAGTTCGGTGATGCCAGCGTACTTGCTGACTTCATCAATAAAATCCTGAATCTTGTCCAGCTGATCGTGTTCAGCACGGCCTTCCCGCTCGTACTGCTCAATCTTCTCGGTCAGTTCAGCCTGTTCTTTGTCGTAGCGATCTGCAAGCATTTGAAAACGTTTCTCCGGGAGAAGTCCCTTTGATACGTCCTCATAAAGTTTTGCATACAGGTCTTCGATTTCTGCGATTCGTGCTTTACACTGCTTCAAATCCCGTTTGTGCTGCGCCCGGTCAGAGGACACCCGGAGGTGCATCTGATTTGCAATCTTCTTCACAAGGGCTTCCCGATTGCTCACAGCGGCCTTTGCGTGTGCCTGAATGTCCGCAAAGACAGCTTCATGCAGAACACGTGCTTCCAAATTATGAGAGTCACAGGCTTTCGCACCATATTTCCGATAAGTGCTGCAACAATAAAAGGTCTGATCCAGAACACTGTTACGTTTGCGCCTGTGCTCAACCTTGACTAACATCGTTCTGCCGCAGTCTGCACAGCGGACGATGCCTTTGAAGATATTGTCGTAGTCGGTCTTATCGCACATAAAACTACTGGAACGGCTGTAAAGGATTCGCTGCACGTTCTCCCAACGGTCTTGTGGGATGATTGCTTCATGTGTATTCGGAACGATAGCGCGTTCTTCAAACGGAATATAACGCCGCTTTTTGGATTTCATGGACACGGTGGGCTTGGCTTCGTAGATGATGTGTCCGGCGTAGACTGGGCTGTGCAGAACCTGACTGATATAGCACTGTCCCAATCATACATCTTTTCATCATCAATAAAGCGGCCAAACATCTCTTTCTTGTAGTAACACGGCTTCAAGACTTTTTCATCGTGGAGCCGCTTGGCGATGCGGTGAAGCCCCAGCTTCCGCTGCCATTGAATAGATATACTCAACAACGGGGGCGGTGTTCGGGTCGATCACAAGGTGATTGTGGTCGGCAGGGTCTTTCTGGTAGCCAAACGGTGCGCCGCTGGAGATATACTTTCCGCTTTTCTTGCGTGTCCGAAGGGCACTCTTGATTTTTCGGGAAGTGTCTTTGGCGTACATTTCATTGATGATGTTTCGGAACGGGGCAATATCCATCTGAGATTGCTCGTTGGAATCATAACCATCGTTGATTGCAATATAGCGGACACCGTGTTCAGGAAAGAAGATTTCCATATACGTTCCGGTTTCGATGTGGTTGCGTCCAAGTCGGGACTGGTCTTTGGTAATGACTGTTGCCACCTTTCCTTCCCGGATATCATCCAGAAGTTCCTGAAAGGCAGGGCGGTCAGAGTTCGTACCGCTGTAACCATCATCAACATAGTACTGGCAATTCCCGAAACCGTTGCGTGTGGCATACTCCATAAGCATCGCCTTTTGAGTGCGGATGCTCAGGCTTTCGCTGTTTGAACCGTCATCTTTTGACAGTCGGCAGTATAAAGCAGTTACTTTTTTGTCCTTTTCCATGTGTACCTCCATAATGGAAAAGAGACCTCATCAATCACATTGTAGCGGATGCTGCGTGATGATGCAAGCCCTTTTCCGCAGTAAAACGTCCAATTAGCCAGCGGCGAGATACGATTCGGCAGCTTTACGAATTTCTTCTTCCGCAAGCCGCTGAAAAAGCGTATTCATCGGCACATTGCCGATATAATGGCGTTCCACGATCAGGCGCACGGACTTCGGACTTCTCGGCGCACGTTTGCGTGTAGTGGGCTTCTTCTCAGATTTTTCTTTGTTCAAGGGCAGACCTCCTCATTCATGTGGTGCAAATACGGAAAGGAATGGATGGATTCTATTCGTTTTTCTCTTTTTGTTTTATTACGTTGGTTAGGTGAAAGTTTTCTTTGATACAGTCTTAAAGGCTGCTATACTGCATAGGAAAAATCTCTTTTGCAGATGCCATTAAGAATCTGCATCACAGAATCGTGATTTTGGCGGTTCTTGAATCGTGAAAAACGCAGAACTATTCAACATTTGGAATTTTCACAAAGATGTGATTGGGCGAAGAAAACCGCGTTCGTCTGCGCTCAATCAATCCCGCAGCGTCCAATTCCTTAAGCGCACTGGAAACACTGACAGTGCTGCGCCCTAGCTGCTCAGCCAAAGAGCAAATCGTAAAAATGACAAACACGAAACCACGTTCATCTATCCAGAGATTTTTCTGCGAGAGCGTGGCACGGTCGAGCAGCAGCACATAAGTCATTTTTGCAGTCTGGCTCAGGTCAAGTTCCAAAAGGAAGCGTGGGTATGGGAGAAACGGCGGCAGCAGAGTTTGCGTGGTAAGATATTCTGAAATGTTGATCACCTCCAGCTGAAGCAGAAATCAGGAACAAAGAGTATGTAACGAGAATTGGTGGGTTCCAATTCTCCAGTCGCAGAAAAGCACGAAACAAGTGCTCAACTGCGTTAATAAGTTAAGGTCTCCCATATTGGTCCTCGACTTCCCTAGGAGTGGGGAATCGTCCGGCGGCGGGCTTGCACCGCACCATTGGCATTTCAGCCACCCCGTCTTCGTTATGACCGGGCTGCGAGTTACAGAAGTACCTTTTGTGAAGTACCGGACGATTGAACTATTCTGTTTTCAAAGAACGGAGTTTTATAGAAAATCTTCGGAATTTAAGGCTTCCGAAAAATTGTCCCTCTACTTACGAGCCATCGAAAACGGCCAAAAAATAGCCTGAAAAAGAAATTTGTTGAAAAGTTTTTGGAAAATATAGTTGAGGTGGCTGTTTGATTAAAATAACATTGACCCATGGGGCGACCGATGGAGGACGGAACTTTGCAACAATGGCAGTGCCTAAAGTTGAAAGTGGTCTTGAAAAAGATGCCCTACACTTGGTAGGCATCGAGAACGCCTGTTTCGTAGCATTGGTGAGAAACTTGTAATTGAATTGTAATTCTTGAGACCGAATCTCCGGCTTTGAAAAAGTCCTCTCAATAGGTAGCCGACGAAAAAGACCAAAAGACAACCATCTTTTTGAGAATTAACAAAAAGGTCACAAATGACTAGCCTTCAAAGAAGCGTTTCTACTATTAACAGAAAAAGTGGCCTAAAATGGGGGTGTTGGAGAAAATTTCCACCTTAAAAATGCGCCTTTACTCACTAGCCAACGAGAATAGCCCAAAAGCCAACAAAAACGAATTATGTATTTCTGCCACTGATTGCAACGGCATATCGGTGACAGAAAGATCGTTTAGAGCGAATTCTTCGCGGT
>ENA-OQJX01000160-OQJX01000160.1-human-gut-metagenome-genome-assembly--contig:-NODE-160-length-44305-cov-5.290099_pt1 | contig 44305 bp, 37 predicted proteins | sample MGYA00242615_ERZ504782 | MGnify/ENA primary metagenome ERZ504782 (study PRJEB26092, sample SAMD00036354) | human gut metagenome | host: Homo sapiens | study: EMG produced TPA metagenomics assembly of... | reverse complement strand
GAGTACGAACCCGTTCCCACCCGAACCCAACCGGATACCTGCATATCGGACATGCCAAAGCCATCTGCCTGGATTTCGGCATTGCACAAAAATATGGAGGTGTTTGCAACCTGCGCTTCGACGATACCAATCCGGTAAAAGAAGATTTGGAATATGTGGACGCCATCAAAGAAGATATCGAATGGCTGGGTTACCACTGGGATAATATATATTACGCTTCCGACTACTTCCAGCAACTCTGGGATTTCGCAATCCAATTGATCAAGGAAGGAAAAGCATACATCGACGAGCAGACCTCCGAACAGATCGCTTCCCAGAAAGGGGCACCGACACAGCCGGGCACAAACAGCCCCTATCGTGACCGCCCGATCGAAGAAAATCTGGAATTGTTCCACAAAATGAACAGCGGCGAGTTGGAAGAAGGTTCGATGGTGTTGCGTGCCAAGATCGACATGGCAAACCCGAATATGCACTTCCGCGACCCAATCATCTACCGCATCGTCAAGACTCCGCACCACCGCACGGGTGACAAGTGGAAAGCCTACCCGATGTATGACTTTGCACATGGGCAGAGCGACTTCTTCGAAGGTGTCACTCATTCGCTGTGCACACTTGAGTTTGTCGTACATCGTCCGTTATACGATCTGTTTATCGACTGGCTGAAAGAGGGCAAGGATCTCGACGATAACCGTCCACGCCAGACAGAGTTCAACAAACTGAATCTGAGTTACACGCTGATGAGCAAACGTAATCTGCTGATCCTCGTAAAAGAAGGTCTTGTACACGACTGGGACGATCCCCGTATGCCGACCATCTGCGGTTTCCGTCGTCGCGGTTATTCACCGGAAGCGATCCATAAGTTCGTCGACAAGATCGGCTATACCACTTATGATGCCCTGAACGAATTTGCACTGCTGGAAAGTGCCGTCCGCGAAGACCTCAATATCCGCGCAACCCGTGTATCGGCCGTGTTGAACCCGGTTAAACTCATTATCACCAATTATCCAGAAGGCAGGTGGAAGAGATGGAGGCGATCAACAATCCGGAAGATCTGTCAGCTGGTAGCCATACGATCGAATTCAGCCGCGAGCTGTGGATCGAACGGGAAGACTTTATGGAAGATGCTCCGAAGAAGTTCTTCCGCATGACCCCCGGCCAGGAAGTTCGCTTAAAAAACGCCTATATCGTAAAATGCACAGGCTGCAAGAAAGACGAGAACGGCGAGATCACGGAAATCTATTGCGAATATGATCCGAATACCAAGAGCGGAATGCCGGATAGCAACCGGAAAGTAAAAGGTACGCTCCATTGGTTGAGCTGTGCACACTGTCTGCCGGCTGAAGTACGCTTGTACGACCGCCTGTGGAAAGTGGAGAACCCGCGCGACGAAATGGCGGCTATCCGCGAAGCTAAGAACTGCTCGCCTTTAGATGCCATGAAAGAGATCATCAACCCGGACTCCTTGAAAGTGTTGACAAATTGTTATGTCGAAAAGTTCCTGGCTGATGCCAAACCGCTTGACTACCTGCAGTTCCAACGTATCGGCTATTTCAATGTAGATAAAGATTCTACAGCCGGTAAATTAGTCTTCAACCGCACCGTATCCTTGAAAGATACCTGGAGCAAGGTGAAAGATAAATAACAGGGCCGATATGAAAAAAAAAGATATTTCACGCCTGTTACAACGCTATCTGGCCGGTCATCAGGAGGGTAAGGATCCTTATTTTGATGCCGATGAAGTCGATGAGCTGTTGGACAGTTTTGAAGAATCTGATGATTATACTTACTATGATGAAGTCCTGGCCTTAGGGCTGCGGCTTCATCCCGGTAATCCCGATTTGCAGATCAGGCAATGCAAGTCGTATGTCTACAACGAAGACTATGACAGTGCACTCGTACTGATCGAATCAATAGCTGAAACCGACAATCAGGATCTCGACATGCTGCGTCTCGAATGTTACGTCATGCAGGACTCGTATGACAAAGTCATCGGGCATGTAGAAAAACTTATCGCCGACAAATGCGAGTATTTAGAAACGCTATTCGAATATATCGCACCGATTTTGGGGGATGTGGAGATGACAAAGGAAGCACACGACTTCATTAATCGTGGTCTTATGCTTTTCCCGGACAACCTGATCCTGAAAGACGAGCTTTGCTATAACTTGGAAATAGAGGGCGATATTAAAAAAGCGATCGAGGTTTGCAACGAACTGATCGACAAGAACCCCTACTCCAACGACTACTGGTTCACTTTGGGCCGTCTCTACTCCATCAGCGGAGACTATGAGAAAGCGATCGAAGCATTCGACTTTGCTCTCACATGCGACGACTCGGATGAAGAGCTGAAGATACTGAAGGCTTATTGCCTGTACATGAACGAAAATTACGAGAAAGCGATCGAGGTATATAATGATATTGCAACGACCGATGAGACCCGTATTCGCATCACTCCCCTGCTTGCCGAATGTTATGTCAAGCTGGAGAACTACGAAAAGGCTTATGTCTTGCTGAAAGAGCAATTAAAGCAGAACAACCAGCTGGAAGACTCAAGCACTTATATCAATTATATCCGATGTTGTGTCGAAACAGGACGTGACGAAGAAGCCTCCGATGTCCTGATGCAAGCGTCCAAACTATTCCCGAAGAATATCCGCATCCTTTCCTTGCTGGCCCTTACATACCTGGAAAACGGAGACGAACACAAGGCTATGGAAGCGACTGAACGCCTTTTCACTGCCCTCGACCAAGTGGAAGACAAGCAGCAGGAAGACTTCGAGAGCTTGTATCGCGCCGGACAATATCTGTTTATGAAAGGAGATATCGACAAGGCCTTGCAATACTATAAGAAGGTGTTGGAAGCCAATCCGGAAATGCCTTATATGCATCTCCATATGGCAATGGCATATCTGGCAAAAGGAGATATGAAACATTTCAGCGAACATTACAGGCAGACTTCTCCCGAAGAATTGCTCAATTATCTGAAAAATGCCGGGCTCAGTTATGAAGGGATAGTCGAGCGTATCGGTAGCAAACATATTCCACCGGAAGATCTGGTGAAAGAATTTCTCAAGAATAAGGATAACAATAATTAAACATGGAAAGAAATCTAAAAGACTACGGCCTCTTAGTTCTAAAAGGCATGGGTATGGGTGCGGCAGACGTCGTGCCGGGCGTATCAGGCGGAACCATCGCCTTCATTGTCGGAATTTATGAAGAGTTGCTCGACTCGATCAAAAGTATTAACGGAGCCAGCCTCAAACTGCTCTTTACCGGAAAAATCGCAGCATTCTGGAAAGCGATCAATGCCAACTTCTTACTATCCATCGTTGCAGGAATCGGGATCAGTATATTCTCGTTGGCGAAAGTCATCACCTGGCTATTGACCGACCACCCGATCCTGGTCTGGTCCTTCTTCTTCGGATTAGTACTGGCTTCCACCTGGTTCGTTTCCAAAGATATCAAGAAATGGGATTGGAAAACAATTCTAAGTTATATTATCGGGATCGTTATTGCATTCTACATAACGGTTGCAACACCAGCCGAGACGCCTTCCAACCTGTTCTTTATTTTCCTTTGCGGGGCGATAGCATCTGTGCCATGATCCTGCCGGGTATATCGGGTAGTTTTATCCTGGTACTGTTAGGCAAGTATTTTTATATCATGGAGGCGGTAAAGACATTCAATATCCCCGTGATGTTAGTGTTTATTTGCGGTGCTATAATCGGTATCACCAGTTTCTCCCGTGTGCTTTCGTTCGCTCTTCGCCGGTTTCATGACATTACGATCTCCGTATTAGCCGGTTTTATGCTCGGTTCGCTGAACAAGGTTTGGCCTTGGAAGGAAACGATCGAGACGTATACGGACAGTCATGGCGTTGTAAAACCTTTAGTCGAAGCTAACATCATGCCGAATCAACTTGTTTGGGAAGCTGCCGGCTGATGATTCTAGGCTACGCTATCGTTTACTTCCTGGAAAAGCTCTCTATGAAGACATCGAAATAATAAATTACAACAGAAAAAGGGAGGGTGTGTCAAATTGATATTACCGGACGCAGATGGCGCAGAATACGCAGACGGACGCAGATTTATTTTGTTGATAATTATATCTGCGTTAATCTGCGCTCGTCTGCGTCATCCGCGTCCCATGAATACCGATATTTGACACACTCTCCTTTTTATCCCCACTCCATCCTATCTTGTCATAAGGTCGTGTATACAAACGCCTCTACCGCATGGGAAAGGATATAGGCAGCAGGCGTAGGATGGGTTGCCGAATAACCTTTTTTCAGTTCTTCGAGCATCTCTTTCTTTCCTGCCCCTAAAACAGGAACCAGCAACGGCGAATCATTCAGGATCAGCGGACCGGTCATCGTGATGCGGTACTGGCGGGATTCGGGATGCTGAGAGACAGCATAATTACGGCTGTCCGTCAACAACGGCAAAGTATCCGGGAAGATGGATGCAGTATGCGCATCACCTCCGATCCCCAGGATGATGCAATCGAAATAGGGCAATTGTCCATGTCGGGGCAGATACTCCTTCACGACACGCGAATAACGCATCGCTTCCGTACCAGGTTCTACTTCACCATGAATGCGGTGCACATGATTGGCGGGTATATGCAACGGCTTGAACAAAAGCTCGTTTGCATGTCCATAATTGCTGTCCGGATCAGTTGGCGGAACACATCGTTCATCCACCCAAAAGAAACGGATCGCATCCCAATCGATCTTGTCTTTATATTCATCTACCCAAAGAGTGAACATCTTCTGTGCCGTCCCTCCTCCCGACAAAGCGAGGTTGAAAGGTAGGCCGTCATCTTTCCGGTCCATATACCGGACAAGCTCCCCGGTCATTGCCCGAAGAGCCTCTTTATCGTCTTTAAAATTCTCTATTATCATAATCATCTATTTTATATCATTGACAACTTTGGCAAGGGCACTCCTTCGGTATCATCCCCAACTTGGCCTTTTCGAGCGGACCGTCCTCACCGGGGGCATAGAAAAACAGGTTCTTCGCCCCCTCTTCTTTCCAGTGATGGAGGATCGGATCGATCAGTCGCCAGCTTGCCTCCAAAGCGTCGCTACGAGCATACAAAGTCGAATCACCCAACATAGCATCAAGCAACAGGCGCTCATAAGCATCAGGCAGATAGTTCTTCGAAAGCGAATCATAGCGGAAATCCATCCCCACCTGCTTCACCGTGAAACCGGCTCCCGGCATCTTCAGACCGAACTTCAGCGTGATGCTCTCGTCCGGCTGGATACGGATAATCAGTTTGTTACAGGAACCGCCCGAACATTGTCCGGCAAAAAGCTGGTGAGGAGTGGATTTGAAGTTCACCACAATCTCCGAACTCTTTTCCGGTAATTTCTTTCCTGTAAAGATATAGAACGGGACATCGCTCCAACGCCAGTTATCGATAAACATTTTCATAGCGACATACGTCTCCGTAGTGGAGTCAGGCGCCACATTCTTCTCCTCCCGATAGCCGTCGTACTGGCCACGCACAATCAGGTTGTCCATATCATGCGTCTTATACGGGCGCAAAGCGCGGAACACCTTCACAATCTCGTCACGGATCGGCTCCGGATCGAACACCGAAGGCGACTCCATCGCCGTAAATGCCATCAGTTGCATCAAATGGTTCTGAATCATGTCGCGCAAGGCTCCCGCTCCGTCATAATATTTTCCGCGATTCTCCACGCCAAGTGTTTCCGAAGCACTGATTTCAATCGAATCGATATAATTACGGTTCCACAACGGTTCGAATATGCCGTTGGAGAAACGGAGCACCAAGATGTTCTGTACCGTCTCTTTTCCTAAATAATGGTCGATACGGTAAATTTCCTTTTCATCGAAGATATGAATGAGATGCTTGTTCAGCCGTTCGGCCGATTCGAGGCTCGTTCCGAAAGGCTTCTCCACGATTACACGACGCCAGCCATCCTCGCTTCCGGCAACATTCATCCCGTTTTCTTTCAGGCAGGTCGGAATCAGTTCATACATCACCGGCGGGGTAGCAAGATAATAAATGATCTTATCCGGCAACTGCTGCTCTTGCTGTAACTGATGGATACGATCTTTCAGTTTATGGTATTCGGCGGAATTGGTCGAATCGAACGCAAGGTAAAAGACACGGCGGAGGAAACTGTCCAGTTCGGCTTCGTCCACCTCTTTCTTTTTTAGGGATTCCCGGATATGCACCTTTTCGAAAGCACGGTATTCATCATCGGAATATTCCGTACGGGCTGCTCCCAAAATGCAGAAGCGCTCCGGCAATAATCTCCGAACATGCAGTTCATAGAGCGAGGGCAAGAGCTTCCGCCCTGTCAAGTCACCGGAAGCTCCGAATATAACTAATAATTGATTGCTTGCTGTTTTCATTTGCTTTTTTAATTTAATGATGTCGGAATCCGTAGGGGGTGTGTTAAATATCGGTATTCATAGGACGCAGACAACGCTGACGAGCGCAGATTAACGCAGATATATTAATTATCAACAAAATAAATCTGCGTCCGTCTGCGTATTCTGCGTCATCCGCGTCCGGTAATGTCAATTTGACACACCTTCAATGGAAAATAACAAATCAGACGCTATACGTGCCCGAAATTGTATTACCTCCCTCTCCGGTCCAATTGGTGTGAAAGAAATGACCACGTTCGCGATCGGTACGTTCGTAAGTATGGGCCCGAAATAGTCTCGTTGTGCCTGAATCATATTCGCAGCCGAATGCAGCGTACGCAACCCGTCGAAATAGCTTAGGGCCGAACTCATGGCAGGCAAGGCAACACCGCTCAGCGCCCCTTCGGCAACAATTCGGCGCCAGGCGGGAAGAGCATCCTGTATCTTACTGCGGAAAAAGTCATCGAAGAGCAGGTTTTCCAAGTCCGGTTCCTTCCGATACGCATCTGTGATCTTTTGCAGGAAGACGGAACGGATGATACATCCCTTACGCCAGATACGGGCAATCGTCCCGTAATCCAAATCCCAGCCATAATGCTCGGAAGCGCGGCGAAGCAAGGAGAATCCCTGTGCATAAGAAACCAGCTTAGCTGCGTATAGTGCCTGACGAACGTCTTCAATTGAAAGTTGAAAGTTGAAAGTTGAAAGTTGAGCATCGTCTGATAACTTTCCACTTTCAACTTTCAACTTTCCACTATAAAGTCTTGCCGCCTTCACCCGTTCGGAATACAAGGCCGAAAGCAAGCGGGCGTAAACCGCTTCCGTAATCAACGTCAGCGGATCATTCTCGTCCATAGCTGCAATCGCACTCCATTTGCCGGTTCCCTTTTGTCCGGCGACATCCAATATTTTGTCAAGCAACGGTTTTCCGTCTTCGTCACGGAAACGCAGGATATTGGCGGTTATCTCGATCAGGAAACTATCCAATTCCCCTCCGTTCCACTCATCAAAGACGACGGCCATCGCATCGTTGTCCAACCCTTTCCGGTTTTTCAACAGCGAATAGGCTTCGGAAATAAGCTGCATATCGCCATATTCTATGCCGTTGTGCACCATCTTCACAAAATGGCCAGCTCCCCCCGCTCCGATCCATTCGCAACAAGGCGAACCGTCGTCCAGCTTGGCGGAAATCCCCTGCAAGATGTCTTTCACCAACGGCCAAGCTTCCACCGAACCTCCGGGCATCACGGACGGGCCATGCAAGGCTCCCTCCTCTCCTCCCGAAATTCCGGTTCCAACGAAATAAATCCCTTTTTCCTCCAATTCCTTCACACGACGTTCCGTGTCGTGGAAGTCAGAATTGCCTCCGTCGATAATCACATCGCCCGGCGAAAGGAAAGGGAGTAGTTGCGAGATTAGCTCGTCTACAGGATGCCCTGCCTTGACCATCATCATGATGATATGAGGACTTTTTACTGAATCGACCAATTGTTCGATCGAATGCGTTCCGATAAAATGTTTGCCTTTGCCCCGGCCATTGACAAAACGGTCGACAACTCCCTCTTCGCCGGGTACACTCCGGTTATATACGGCAACTGTGAAACCCTTACTTTCCATATTGAGTGCCAAGTTCTCGCCCATCACGGCAAGCCCGATCAATCCTATATCTGCTTTCATATTTTATTTGTTTTATTTTATGTTGAATAAATCATTCAGAGACTCACTCATAGAAGGGTGAGTGAAAATATTGTCACGAAGGAGGACATAATCATTATCCGTACGCATCGCCAACGACACGAGTTGATGATTTCACTCGACTCGGCACAGAACAGCGTAGCTCCCAATATCTGGTTCGTGTCGGCATCCACAACCGTCTTCAATAATCCTTCCGGCTGTCCGATCGTACGGGTTCTCGGCATCGAGGCTGCCATGACTTTGGAAACTTTTATGTTACGTCCTGTCCGGAGTGCCTGCTCTTCATTCAGACCGACATGTGACAGGGGCGGATCGATAAACACCGAATAGGCAACCGCCTCCCGGTCACCGGTGTTGCGTTTGCCGTCTCCAAAAAGCTCATCACGTATGATACGGTAGTCATCCAACGAAAGATATGTGAACTGCAAACCGCCACGCACATCCCCGATCGCCCATATGTTATCCGTACTCGTATGCAAGCGGTCGTCCACCTCGATTGCCCCACGCTCCGTTAATTTCACGCCGGCAGCTTGTAAGTTCAGCCTTCGGTGTTCGGGCGGCGTCCGGTAGCCAGCAGGATCGCATCGGCATCGATCTGTTCCGTATCGCCTGTCAGAGCATCCCGGTAGACGACGGTAGCTTTGCCGACATCGTGCCCGATCTCCTGCACAACGGCATTCAGACGGATCGAAATGCCCTTCTTTTCCAAAACAGTCTTGACGGCATCGGCGATATCGCGGTCTTCACGAGGAATAAACTTGTCGCCTCCCTCTAAAACCGTCACATCCGATCCGAAATTGGCAAAAATAGATGCAAACTCAAGTCCGATATAACCACCTCCCACGATCGCCAGACGACGGGGCAGCCGGTCCAGTTCCATGATCGAAGTGCTGGTGTAGACGAAAGGGTTGCCTTCGATTCCTTTTATGTTGGGAATGATGGTGGAGGCACCGGTATTGATGAATATTTTACCAGCTTGCAGTACGATCGTCTCACGATCGGTTTTCACTTCCACTTCCGTTGGGGAAAGAAACGAGGCAACACCGGTATAAACAGTTACCGTCTCTTTGCTGTCGAGATTCTCAAAATTCTTCTGACGCAAAGCAGCCGTGATCTTCCTTTTTTCCTCGATTGCCTTGTGGAACGCATCGGCATATTGCTCGAATGTCGTGAAGTGGGAATACTGCGCCACTTTGGAAAGGTGCACCAATGTCTTAGTCGGAATGCATCCGATATTAATACATGTCCCACCGTACATTTCTTTCGAACGTTCCACTACGGCGACAGTCCATCCGCGGCTGCCTAAATCAGCAGCCAGCGTCTTTCCGCCTTTACCAAAACCAATGATGATTGCATCATACTTTTTCATCTTTTGTTTTTCCTCCTTTTTATTTTCTACTTAAGGAACATTTCCTTCAACCTAATTGTTCCCAATAAGCCTCTATTTATCGTTTTGTTTTTTCTATGGTACAAAAATACACAGCCTTTAGATTTCAGAGGATAGTGATTTTGCCCTAAGATTTGGCAATATTCCCTGTTCTGTCCTTATAAACCGTTTTCCTTTTCAGGGACATGAAAAAACTGCGTCAAAAAGTACAACCGGGAATCCGTCATTTCTCGTAAACTTTAGATACATTTGAATTCACAAATCATCTGAAGTATTATAAGACGGATAAAATGAATAAAATAGTAATAGCCATCGACTCTTTTAAAGGCTGCCTGACCTCGGAAGAAGCCGGGATTGCGGTAATGAAAGGAATCAAAACGATCTTCCCCGATTGCGAAATCTTGCTGTTTCCGATCGCCGACGGAGGCGAAGGAATGTTAGACGTACTCATCTCCGCGACACAAGGGAAATATCGAACCCTGCCGGCACACGGACCTTTGATGGAACTTATTCAGACCCAGTACGGTATTTCGGGAGACGGGCAGACAGCCCTGATCGAGATGGCAGCCATCAGCGGTTTACCTTTGGTTCCCGAAGAAAAAAGGAATCCGATGCTGACGACTACTTACGGGACGGGGGAACTGATTCTCGATGCCCTCGAACAAGGTTGCCGCCGCTTTATCGTGGGCATAGGCGGCAGTGCCACCAACGATGCAGGATTAGGGATGCTGCAAGCTTTAGGATTCCGTTTTCTGGACAAGCGGGGAAATCTGTTGGGAACAGGCGGCAAGATCATGTCGCAGGTAGCCTCCATTGATACATCTGCCGTACATCCGGCTTTAAAGGAAACCCGCTTCACAATTGCCTGCGATGTACACAATCCCTTCTGCGGGTCTGATGGAGCTACTTATGTCTTTGCTCCGCAAAAGGGAGCCGATGCAAGATGGTCAAAGAACTGGAAGCCGGTATGCAGGCGCTTTCACAGGTTATCCGGTCGGCCACAGGCAAAGACATTTCGAATATCCCCGGAGCCGGAGCAGCCGGAGGAATGGGCGGAGGTTTCCTCGCGTTCCTAAATGCCGAGTTGAAACCGGGTATCCGTCTGATGCTTGACGCACTGGACTTCGGTAAGAAAATAAAGGGGGCCGACCTGATCTTTACCGGTGAAGGACGGGCCGATCGGCAAACGGCAATGGGGAAAGTGCCTTCCGGTATCCTGGAAGAGGCCCGGAAACAGAATATTCCTGTCATCGTACTTGCAGGAAGTATAGAAGATGCGGATCAGATGAACCGGGCCGGCTTTCAGGGGGTATTCTCAATCACCCCCGGTCCAGTCTCCTTAGAGAACGCTATGAAGCCGGAGTTTGCCAAAGAAAATATCCGTAGACTGGTGACTCAGATTTGTTCGGTAATCCATCCGTTCAGAAATTCTTTTTCTCGTCGATAATATATTCCGGACGTGCTTTGATCTCGTCAAACAAGATGCCGACATACTGGCCCAACACACCGACCGTCAACAATTGGACACCTCCAAAGAAAATAACGGAGGTCATGATAGAGGTCCAGCCCGTTTCTGCATTACTAAAGCCGTATATCTTGCCTAAGGTGAACCAGACGGCCAGTATGATACCGACCAATACGGCTATAAAACCCAAGCTTGTCGCCAGGCGCAACGGCTTCTTGGAGAAATAAAGCATGGCGGTGGTAGCAAACTTCCACATCTTGCTGAACGGGTATTTTGTCTCTCCGGCGATGCGTGCCTCCCGTTCATAATAAAAAGGAACCTGTTTGAATCCAACCCAACTGATCAGTCCGCGAATATATTTTCCCCGCTCCTGAAAACGGTCGAACTGATCCATCACCTTCCGGTCTATCAGGCGGAAATCACCTGTATCTAACGGGAAATTCACATCACTCATATAGTTCAGCATACGGTAAAAAGCTTTCGCTGTCACTTTTTTGAAAAGCCCTTCCCCTTCGCGGGACTTACGGACGCAATAAACCACGTTCGCCTGTTCTTTTTCCTGCAATTCAAGAATGGAAGGGATGAGTTCGGGAGGATCCTGCATATCGGCATCCAGGATGACAGCCAAGTCGGCATCACAATTATTGATACCTGCCGTAACAGCCGGCTGATGTCCGAAGTTACGGGAGAAATGGATCACCTTCACCTGCGGATCGGAAGACGCGATCTCGTCCAACATCAGACGCGTCCGGTCCCTACTGCCGTCGTTGATATAGATAATTTCCGTTAAAACAGAGAGCTTCTGCAACGCCTCCCGTGTACGCCGGTATGATTCGGCAATGACTAACTCCTCGTTATAACAAGGGACTATGACCGAAAGTTTCTTCATCTGCATTTAAGCCTTAAACGTATAAAACTTATTCATGATAAAATTAATCACCGTGTAAAAAGCCATTGCTATCAATTGGTTATAATAAGGATCGATCGATAGGAGTGGATTCAGGACATACACTAAAAGCCCCAATTGTAACAAATAGCACACCCCGAACACGACTCCGAAACGAGCGGCACTGCCGATCCATCCAGCCGAACTCCGGAATGTCCATTGCTTATTCCATATAAAACTATTCAATACACCTGCTATATAACCGACCATGTTCGAAACGACATCCGAACATCCGAATAACTTCATCATGATCCAGATGACAACGGCGGTTATCACCGTATTACTCACTCCCACTATACCATATTTAATGGCTTGCTTGACTGTTTCCTCCATTCTTTTTTATAATCTCTTCCACTTCCTCGGCCGACAGCTCCTTCACGTTCGTTATCGTGAAGACCTGCGAAAGAAAGTTCCCATACTGGTTACATTCGTTGATCACCTTATCCAGCGTTTGCTTGATATCTGTCCGGACCGGGATCAGGAAAACCAGTTCCATATGTTTTTCACCTATTGTCAACCGCTCGATTTCACAATCCGCATTTTCCAGAGAGTAAGGAAATTCACGTTCGATCACTTTCTTCTGATACTCCAGGAACGGTTTCAGTTCATTCGCCAGGATCAGCACATAAAAGCGCAACTTTTCCCCTCTTCCTCCCAAGCCGGTAGAGATGTAAATCTGCTTCTCGTCCGACAGCTCGGATTCCAGAGCGATACGGCTTTCCATCAAAGCCATATATGCCCAATCCGCCACATCCGGGTCCGGAGCTTGGGCATATTCTTCCAGTATCCGGTATGCTTTTACCTGCCGTGAGGTAGCAAGCATAGACAATACATACTTCTTATGTTCCGTAGTCGATTCGGGATCGTCCAGACTATCTTCGAAAACCGAAAAATCCATTTTCGAAATATCCGGCTTATCCTGATCTTTCCTGATCTTTTCCGAATATTTAAAATACTCCATCTGCCGTTCTACGGGTACACGCTGTTCTAATATATGGAAATGTCCGTCAATCTTACTAAAAGAGTCCCGGAACTTCTTGAAAATATCATTATCCTCTTTCATAAAGCCTGCTTTTTAGTTTTGTACATATCCAATAAACAAGAAACTAAGACAAATGTAAGGCTTTTTCGCGATAAATAACTTATAGCTGGGATAAAACACATCAAAATTATTGTAACTCCACCCGGAACCACTCTTGTTTTAGACTCTGGCGTCATGCTCCGGCATAAATAAGGAAGCCCAACCCGATCACAAACAGGACAAACATTCCGGCATTCAGGTAATCCGAAGAACGTGGAGCTCCTCTGAATTCATGCCATATTAAAATCCCCCAAAGTGCCGATACAAGCGTCGCCCCCTGTCCCAAACCGTACGAAATGGCAGCCCCGGCTTTCTCCGAAGCGATCATGCTGAAAGACTGACCGATGCACCAGATAACACCTCCCAACATACCCACCAAATGCGTTTTGGCATTCCCTTTGAAATAACCGGAGATAGAAACAGGCCCACCTTCCACCGGACGCTTCATGGCAATCGTATTAAACAGGAAATTACTAATAAACACGCCTAAAGAGAAAATAAACACAGCGGTATAAGGTGTCAGCTTACCCGGTGAGGGCTCTGCAAAATTGCCCAAATCCATCGAAGCCGCAACAAAACGGTAGAAGAAAGCCATGATCACACCTGCTGCGATAGAAATGAAGATACCCTTGCCCGATACTTTCTTCGATCCGACCAACGCTTTCTTATACGCGAACCCGTTCAACAGGATGGCAACCGTGATCAGGGCTACGCCGATAAAGATGTACAAAGGTTCTCCTTTAGCCGCTCCGAAATAGTTAACCAATACGCCCAATACCAACGCCAGCCCGATCCCGACCGGAAAAGCCACCGACATGCCGCAAATCGCAATAGCTGCCGACAGCAAGATATTGGCAGCATTAAAGACAATGCCACCCACGAAAGCACTCCCTAAAGATCCCATATCGGCTTGTGCCAAATTAAATAGAAACCCTTGTCCCTCAGAGCCGAAACTACCCAGTGTAAAAGCGGAAAAAATGGAAAAGAGCAACACGCCGATCACATAATCCCAATAAAAAAACTCATACCGCCAAGTCCTCGAGACCAGCTTTTGTGTATTTCCCCACGATCCCCAGCAGAGCATCGTGACAACACAAAACAGGATCGCTAATGAATAATCTTGTACTATAAACATAACTTTCTTATTTTGAGACAGGTTGATGCATCATATAATTTTCAATCAGAACAGCCATTTCCGCCGCCGGTACTTTCTCGATCAAGCGAAGGTCTCTGCCTTTTCCGTCCGGTGTCCAGCTATTGGCTCCTTCATCATTCACGACACGGAATGTCCCGCGCTCTACATTATAATAGGGTTCATACCCCTTGACGGCCACCAGCACAGCCGTAAGGTCCCAGCTCATCCGGCCGTCCGGATCACCTTCGGCAAAACAAAGCAAATAGGCGTCTTTCACCGGGCTGCCCTTCACATCCATCTGCACCAGCTTCTTTCCGGTAAAGATCACATTCCCGATTTCGAAACCACTGAATATGATTTCTGTAGGCCATTGCTCCGCCACTACACGGGATGCCGGAGTATCGCAATAGACATTAAATTCTTTCCCTTCAGGAAACAAACCGGCCATCGAGACCACGCGTTTCACCTTCTTAGCAACTAAATCACGGCCGGAAAGCGGACTATACTCGTCACCACCGGAAAGCAAAAGGTCCTTTAGATTGGTGAAAAAGCCGATCGTACAGACCACAACGCTGCTATCCGGCTGCGTACTTAAAATCCGGCGATAGACCTTCACTGCATCCGGAGCATCCGAGGTTTTTGCCGTTTCATGTGGATAACGATCCGGAAGCTCTTCGGTCCACTTCGTCTTATGCCAAGTGGTCAGCGAAGCACCTCCTTCGCTTTTCGGAGCACCGACAGGGATATCCGGCCGGTTGAAATAGGTGTTCAGCACTTCTATGCAGGGTACGACATGCTCGTCCTTATTGGACGAAACAGTCGCTAAAATATTCACTTGCCCGCTATCTGCCAACGCATGCATCAGAGCCATCGCACCTACATCGTCATAATCCGGCCCCAAGTCCGTATCCAGTATCAGATTGACAGGTTGCACCATTGTTTCTTCCGGAGCAGTAGCAGCCGGTTTTCCAGAACAGGCCGCCAGCAAAGCAGCCAAACAGATAAAAAGAAATTGATTTCTTCATGTTATTAAATTTATAAATGTCACATATTGTTCATTGGCAGCACACACATAACCTTTAAGCACGATTCCGGTTCCGTCAAGCACGATTAGCAACAAAATAAGATTTATATCAACCGAAAATATCCACTTCGTTCCTATAAGGAGCAGACGACTGTGCCCCAACACGTGTCACCGAGATAGCCGAAGCCTTGCAAGCGAACCGGGCGGCTTCTTTCAAGCTTCGCCCTTCGGACAAGGCGACAGTCAGAGCACCATTGAACACATCGCCGGCAGCAGTCGTATCGACAGCTTCCACTTTCAGGGCAGGAACCATCTCGGCCTTTCCGTTGCTATAAATAAGTGCACCTTTCGATCCCAGCGTAATAATGACATGCTGCACTCCACTACCGAAGCACGGGCGGCTTCACCAGCCGATGATTCATCTGTGATCTTCACGCCGGTAATCATTTCCGCTTCCGTTTCGTTCGGCGTGATCAAATATAAATGACGGAGCAGATCCGCCGGTAACGGATGTGCCGGAGCTGGATTCAAAATCACTTTCTTCCCTTTTTGCCAAGCGATATCAGCGACAAAACATACGGTTTCCATCGGAACCTCCAGTTGCATCAAGACCAGATCGGCTCGTTCGATAGCCTCCTCCGCCTTCTCCAGGTCAGACGGCAGAAGGTTGGCATTCGCACCCGAAGCGACGACAATGCAGTTTTCCGCTTTTTCGTCCACTGTGATCAACGCTACGCCGGAAGGGTTCCCGGAATCCGAAAAGACATAAGAGGTATTAATGCCCTCCTCCTCGAAAAGTTGCTGTGACTGGTGACCGAAAATATCGCTTCCAGTCTTGCATATAAAAGTGACGGGACCTCCCAGACGTGCTATCGCCACAGCCTGGTTCGCCCCTTTTCCTCCGGGATTCATAAAGAATGTTCCACCCAAAATCGTTTCACCCGGACGAGGCAAATGAGCGGCCTTTATAACCATATCGGTATTGCTGCTACCGACCACCAGGATTTGTCGCTTGGATGTTTGTGTTGTGTCCATGTTCTATTTCGTATTAAATTATGAAGCGTTACAAATATAATACATATATCACTTCTTTTTTCCACATAATTTCTTTGGGAAAGATAAACCCAAATCTTACTTTTGTAAAAAGTATACACACAACATATAACTTACAGACAAGCAGATAAGTTTATGAAACAGGCCACAAAGCTCAACCAGATCATCCTATTGATTCAGTCGCTTTCCAAAGCGGAAAAACGATATATCCGTCTCTATACCAACCTGCAAAACGGGGATAAACATTATATGGTTTTATACGACCTGGCCTGTGAAGGTTTCTCCGCCGAACAAATATACGAGAAGTTTTGCAGCGAAGTGAACGAAAAAAGCTTTGAGATGGCGGCCAAACATCTTTATCGGGTACTATTGGATTGCCTTGTCCTATTGCGGGAAAAACAGGACATACAGACGACAATTTTCAATTATATCACAAAAGCCGGTATCCTTTTCGAACGGGAGCTTTTCAACAATGCATTTGTCGAATTGGAAAAAGCAAAGAAGCTGGCCACTACATATGAAAACGACCCGCTGCTCCTCCTGATCTATCGTACGGAATTGAAATATCTGAGCACGCTCGGCTTCGAAGGCATCAGCGAGAAAGAGCTGGTCGGCAAGCAAATGCAAATCAACGACGTGATGAAATATGCCCGCAACACGAACCTCCACCTGCAACTATACGATATTTTGAAACACCGCATCATCTATAAAGGGTACGCCCGTTCGAACAAGCAAAAAGAGAATCTGAACGATCTTGTTTTAAGCGAACTGAACCTGATCGCCAACCATTCCTACCAGGGATTCGAGGCACACAAACTTCACCTGTTGTTCCAGGCTACCTATTACCTGAATGCTGGAAACTATAAATCGGCAATCCGTTTCTACCAGGAACTGATCGCGCTTTTCGAAACGAACCGCCATCTGATCCTCAACCCGCCGATCTACTACCTAAGTGCTATAGAGGGGGTACTGAACAGCCTGCATGTTGCCGGATTATATCGGGAAATGCCTTTTTTCTTATCCAAACTGAAAGAAATCGGCACAGGCAACCACCCTACAGAGTTCCTGATGGAAGTACAAGGACACTCCTACCTGTATGAACTTTCGGGATTGCTCAACACCGGACAATTTGAAGCGGCAACGCATCTTGCCGAAGCCCATACCGACTTTTTATCAAAGAAAGCATCCATGACCAGACCGGAAACCCAGCTAAAGCTGGCTCTCTATTCTTCCATCCTTCATCTTTGCCTGGGAGAACCGTCAAAAGCTCGCAAGAGTATGAAAAAGATACTCGGCTCCGACAAATCCTTCCATACATTGCCGTCCTACAAAACAGCCCGCCTCGTCAACCTCCTGATCCAAGCGGAACTGGGGAACTATGACTTTTTTGCAAACGAAATAAGCTCCATCAAGCGGACAATCAGCTACGAGAAGCAGATGTATATCACCGAAAAACTACTTTTCCGCTTCCTGATGGCCCACCCCTTGCCCATCTATAGAAAAGATCGGGAAAAGTTGTGGGCACAATACCAAAAGGATATCACACATATCCGACAGGACAAATATGAAAAACAACTTCTCAAGACCTTTGATTTCACAGCTTGGATTGAGAGCAAACTAACAAACATCCCCTTCCGGGAGATTTTGTATTCTGAATGATCCGGTTATACACGGATCTTATGTCCGCTTAACGCATAATAGAAAATCATCAGATATGCAGGGAAACAGATCCAGTAGGCCTGCTGCAAATCACCAAATTCATCGGCCAGCCAGCCGAACAGTAACGGGAAGATGGCACCGCCACAATAGCCATTACCAACAAGGAAGAACCGGTTTTGGTGAATTTTCCCAAATCCTTCATTGCCAATGGCCACAGAGCCGGCCACATCAGAGAATTGGCAAGACCTAACAGCGCGACAAACCAGATAGAAACATGTACAGGAAGGAATACGACCAACAAAGAGCTGGCCACACCGATAATCGCACAGATAAACATCGCTTTCTCCTGTGAAATATATTTCGGGATGAAAAATACGCCGACCAGATACCCAGCCACCATACCGATCACCGTATACGAAGTGTAGACCTGCGGGTCCGCCAGTCCGATCGATTTGGCATAATCCACGATACTTGCCATCGCGAGTGTCTCTACGCCGACATAACAGAGCAACGATACCAGCCCCAACAATAGGTGCGGGAACTGCCAGATGCTCGTCTTATTGGAGGCATAAGCGGAGGCAGCCGACTCCGTATCGTTTTCATCCTCTCCTTCCGCTTTTACTTCCGGCAGCGGGACAAATGCAACTAGAATTCCCAAAACGACAAAAATACCGGAAATGAAATAGAACGGCATCTTGATATCTTCCAGTTTCACGTCGCTCAGGTTCAGGAATACGCCAAGGAAAATCGGAGCGATCGCCCAAGCAGCCTTATTGGCAATCCCCATCATACTCATACGGGTGGCAGCACTTTCCAACGGGCCCAGAATCGTAATATAAGGATTCACAGCTGCCTGCAACATCGTATTACCGATACCGCTTATGAAAGAGGCAAGCAGGAACATGGAAAAACTCTTATTTTCGGCAGATGGAATAAACAAATACAATCCGACGGCAAAGAACAGAAAAGACAGGATCATCGTCTTCTTATATCCGATCGCCTTGATAATAAGTCCGCAAGGATAACCGAAAATAACAAAAGTGGAGAAAGTCGCTGCCAAAACCAGGTATGATTCAGCAGTAGTCAGATCCAATGCAGTACGCAGGAACGGAATAATCAATCCGTTAATACCTAAGCGAAGCCAATCATAAAGAAAAGTACGCCAATAACAACCAAAGGGAATAGATACCCTTTTGAAGCAGAGTTTGTGTTTTCCATGTTTATTTGTTTTTACGTTTATAAAAGATTTTCGACAAATGTACAGATATTTTCCCAATAGCCGGTGTCAGAAGGTTCATTATTTCTAAACCGGACACAGATTTTGCTGACGATGTAAACGAACAGGTTAGTGTATATCAGCAAAAACAGTAATCCGGGGCATAATATCGGTAATTTATCTACAAAAAGAAAAAGAATACATGCCGACCTTTGCAAAAAATTCAATGCAATAAATTCAAAAATATGCCGGCCAATGCCATTTTTAGCGGCATGCCGGCCCAATCAATACGGAAGATATGAAAAAAATAATAACATGGGCATTGTTGATGGCTGGAGCCACGGCAATGGAGGCTGAAAACAGGATAATTGAAGAGAATATAATTCAAACTGATAACAAGAATATAGTAATGGAAAACTTAGAATTGACAAAAGAATGGGATAAGATTTTCCCGAAGAGCGATAAAGTGAATCACAGTAAAGTAACGTTTCGCAATCGCTATGGCATCACGCTTGCCGCCGATATGTACAGACCAAAGAATGTAAATGGGAAAATGGCGGCTATCGCGGTATCCGGCCCATTCGGAGCTGTGAAAGAACAAGCGGCAGGCCTCTACGCACAGACAATGGCCGAACTCGGTTTCCTGACCATCGCCTTCGATCCCTCCTACACCGGAGAGAGTGGTGGAACACCCCGCTATGTAGCCTCTCCCGATATTAACACCGAGGACTTTTGCGCAGCTGTGGATTACCTCTCTACCTGCGATGATGTCGATCCCGAACGCATTGGTATCATCGGTATTTGCGGATGGGAGGTATGGCGCTCAACGCTGCCGCGATCGACACCCGCATCAAGGCCACAGTCACTTCCACGATGTACGATATGAGCCGGGTAAATGCAAACGGCTATTTCGACTCCATGAATGCCGACCAGCGTCATGAACTTCGCCGCCAGCTCAACGAACAACGTACGGCAGACGCGAAAAGCGGCTCATACGCACTCGCCGGTGGAGTGATCGACCCACTGCCCGATGATGCTCCCTGGTTTGTAAAAGACTATCACGACTATTATAAGACCAGCCGTGGTTATCACAAACGCTCACTCAACTCCAACGGAGGATGGAACAAGACATCGGCTCTTTCATTCATCAACATGCCCCTACTCGCTTACAGTGACGAAATCCGCAGTGCCGTACTCGTGATACATGGTGAGAAAGCCCATTCCCGCTATTTCAGCGAAGACGCATTCAAAAAACTGACGGGTGACAACAAAGAGTTACTGATCATCCCCGGTGCCAGCCATGTCGACCTTTACGACAACCTATCGGCAATCCCGTTTGACAAAATCGAACATTTTTTTCTTGAATATTTGAAATAATAAAATAGGCAATCACGTCACAGCATGAACTCTTAGTTTGCGATATATACTGTCATACTATCATAGTTTCGACATATCCATTGAATATCAATAAATACAGGAATGATAGCAGCAAATTTAACTATCATTCCACTATCATGATTTGTCTGTTTCCTTTGGGTTGATCCGGAAAGTAGCGGACAAATTTAGCACAAAGCAGGTAGAAATTTCCATCAAGCCCCCGTTCAAGCTCAATTCCGCCCCCCATCTATACGGCTCCCGGACCCGGATGTCGAAGGTAGCGAGGCCCGGATGTCAAAAGGGAAAAGCAGGTAGTTGCTTAATAATAAGCTATATACTTTGGTAAAAAATATGCTTGATGTTATGATAGTATGATAGTAGAAAAAACAACTGTCATACCATCTATCATTCTATATATCCATTGATTTTTAATGGATTGATAACAGAGTATGATAGTATGACAGTTGTTTTTCCAATGATAGCTTTCAATTAGCGGACGCTTATCTTGCTTTTCTCCGTACAGCTTTCACTTTCCGCACATACGATATAAAATCCGGTAGGCAACGAGAACTGATGCACCGTCGTGCTCAGACGATCGAATATGGAGACCATCTTACCGGAAAGATCATACACACGCACGCTCTTCAACAGGTCTCCCGCCGTAGAGGCCACTACCACCTGTCCCGGCATCGGCGTATAGACGCGTATCTGGCTTTCCACCTGGATGCTACGTGAAACATTCAGGAAATAACGGCCATGCGTAGCCCCCGGCACCGTCACTTCCGCATTGCGCGAATCGACCAAAATATCTTCATTCTTCAAGGCGTCATAGAGGTAGAGAGAGTCGCCGAAGTGTTCGAGGCCGGCAAAGCGCAACGCTACATCCGACTCATCTTCACTATAAACGCCCAACGGGATATTAGCCATTTCGGGGGTTACATTGATACAGGTGGCTTGCGTACCGGCGATCGAGTAAAGCGACGGTGTTTTCGGATCCGACACATTCAACAACGCAACAGCATCTTCATTATCGACAAACCCGACACTTGCCTGCTGGCGTTTCACCAAGGCAACGGAACTTTGCTTGCCGTCCCGATGTGCAGTGATAAACAAGGTCGGTTCGCCTGAAACAAGGCTGCGTGTTTGAAGAGTTTCGGTTTCTTTGTCGGCTTGTAACATGCCTGGAGAGAAGGTAATTTTTACCTTCTCATTCTGCATCTCCTCTGCTGCTTTAGTAGAAGGTGTAGATTGCACCTCCACGAAAAAGCCTTCCAACGGGGCGATGGCTCCGGAATGTCCATCGGGGACATTTGTTGTGACTGTTCCATCTCCCGAAACTTGAACAACTATTTCCTCATCTTTTTCATTTCTCACTCTATATTCACGTTTCAAGTCTGTATTACCATCAAAGAACTGTTTCATATTCAAATAAGTCATAAACGGATTCCCGGCCAAGAACAACTTGCTGCCCTCTTTCCTATTTCCGATTACAACAGCGGTATCCACCGGATTCAGACGGCCGTTATTGCCTTCTCTATCAATTTTTTGAGGCGCACCATCCGGATTCACGACATCTCCCTTTTGTGGATTCGAATAATAAGAATATTCCTGGTCGGCTTTCGGCAGACGAACCAACGAGACACCATTACCTCCTTCCGGCAAATTCTCCACATGGACAGAAAAGCCTGTTCCCGTTGAATATTTGACTCTCGCATCATTATATTCCGTACTCCATTCCGCTTCCAAATAAGAATCATGATAGTCCGGATCAGGAGTATTATCCGGATTACGGAAATACAAAACAGCCGTATTGTCCCACTTCCGCTGATAATAGGCCGGCTCGAAACGATCATTCTTTTCATTCTCATAATCGAATACAATCGGAGCAAAAGCGTCTGTCTTCTGTCGTCCACCATCGGTTTTGGCGAATACATATCGCCGGCTACTACACCTTTAAGCGGTGAAGAAAGCAGATACCATTGATCCTCTTTCATTTCGAACTCTACGCGGGCCGTGTCGTAGGTCAGGTATTGCTGGCTCATCAAGGTAGCGTTGGGTTTGAAGTAAATCTCATCGCAGGTGTTGGCATAGAAACGACCGGCGATGTGGCTCTCACGATCGACCATTAAATCGAATTCGATGTCATCGGTTGCCGGATTCTGATCGTTTTCTAACTCTGATATATCCCCACCGTTCCACTTACAATCCAGCAAGATCGGATTAGCACCTTCACCCGGAATCGTTACTTTTGTAAATTCCATCGGGGCGAAACTGTTCTTCAAATCAGTTCGGTTAGAATCGCTTACATCGTTAGATTCGCTACCTTTATATATCTCTTTTGCTGAAGACCGCGTCCAGTTGCCGTCGTTATTCCAGTTACGGCTATCTTCCGAGCCTGCCCAAGTCACATATTCCGGAACAATCTTGATCTTGAAATTGATAAAGCCATCGCAAAATTCTTGCAGATAGTTGCCGACAGCATCGTATTCATGGAATCGTACCTGCAATTCGTATTCGAAACCTTCGCGGAAGGTTAGACCATGCAAACGACTATCCTGATCATTTGTGAAATCGATAAATCGGAGTGTCAACAATTCTTCCTCCCGTTTATCTTTATACGCAACAATAGATTCCAAAACTGCTACTTGTCCAGCGTTCTTCCAATCCGGGTCAGTAGATTCACCGGTAAATATGATATCGCAAAAGTCTTTACCCACTTCTCGGGCGAAACCTAAATGGTCTACTTTCTTAAGCTCTTCCTCTTCTTTCGGAGAAAATACGACCTTGCGAATTGGAATTGTCAGTTCCTCTTCTCGACTGTTTTCAATATCCTTCAATCCCAAACGTATGGCCGGTTGGAAACCCTCTTCGTAATCAATCTCATCAAGTCCCAACCAGGCTTCCGGAACATTTTCGTTCACCTTGATTGTGAAATCTTCAGGTTCTGTACAGATAACATAGCTATATGTACTTCCATATTCGATTGCCCGTCTGTTGGGGATGGCAACTATATCTCTTCTGGTATCTGTTACGCTGAAATAAAAGCCGTTTTCGTCGAGATATAATAAACTGTCATTACATAGTTTTAACAGATAATCTTTATACTCAAAGTCTATCATATCTTTTAAATCAGCAACCGTTCCTCTGAAGTCTTTACTTTCACCACACTGTTCATGGAAAGCATCCAATGCTGCCTCCAAAGAGACAGAAGTACCGGTAAGATCAGTATACGTTTTATCCTTCATGGTTCCCACATACCAATCTATCGGAACATCCTTTCCGGTTAAAGAGTCTTCTTTCCCCTGATAGTTAAACTTCAATTTGGCGGACAGATTCACAGAACTGAATGAACAAATAAAGGCATCATCAATCTCGGTTTCAGTATCAACGAAAATAGAAAGACCGTTGTAGGAAACTTTGAAATCGGCAACAGGGAAACATTCGTCCATTCGAACGAGTCCATTATTCAGATAAAAGTCTTCATCTTTAAACAGACCGACATGATATTGCGTACCTTCTTCCAGTTTGTCATTCTCGTGATCGATCTCACTTTCCGTACCTTCACCATCCGCTTGTGTTTGCTCGGGGGCATCTACCGTTTTCGTAACATGGGCCAGCGAGATCACTCCCCGACTCTTGTCCGCAACCGTTTGCCAAGATAACTGGATAGGGGTCATACCTAAACTGGTGAAAAAATATTTAGATAGCTCGATAAACTTTTCGTGTTTAATAATCGTCGCTGTATCTATAGGATTACTATTATATAAATCATCTATTATGTCAAGTTCCTTTGCTTTTTCTGCTAACTCCGCTGGTGTTAAAACAGTATTCGGTTTATCTGTTTTGCTATACCTTTCATACAAACCCTTATAATCCAGAATAGCCTTAAGTTTTCTTCTTCTACTCTCTTCATAGAGATGCGTATCAATCAGATCCGAGTCATTTATATTATTCCATGCATTATAATAATCTTTCTTTGTCGAAACGACTACACGTCCATGCGAAGCGCGATCGCCATTATTGTTATAATCCAAAAACAACCAATGGACGCTATCTGCACGCGCATTGAATTTATACTCATCTGTGAACGAATAATACACATTAAACTCATGATCTCTCAGCCCCAGATGCAAAAGCTGCTTCATCCAGGAATCCTGATCAGGGTCTACCTTTGTTTCGTCGGAACTTTCAGCCGTCTTTCCATAAACACCTAATATGTGTTCATATCCGGTACGCACCACGAGATCATTCTCATCACAAGCCTCCTCACGTTCCACATACAGCTCCGGATTCATTTTGTAAACCCGTATATCGTCGACCGCGAAGTCCGCACCATTCGAATGGCGGCAGTTGTTGGCTATTTCCAGCAGGTAAGAGTTATAAGTGGCCTCCCCCGGTTTGATCGTGAAATAGAAATATACTTGTTGCCATTCGGCCTCTAAAGGATTACTTTCTGTTGCAGATTGGCTAACAGTAGCCGTATCAGGCACTTGCCTGGCTGTTCCTGTATAGAATTTATTCAGAATAGTCTCTTCTCTCTCTTCATTTTCTTTTTCTGTTATTCCTTTAAAGGTAAACCCAAGATCAGCAGCGATAGAACCTTCTGACTTTGACTGCAAATTACAAACCCAAGCCGTAACCAAAAGACGGGTTCCCTGGCATAACGCACCACTATCCACTGGCAATTTTACAATTACCCCGGGTATTTCTGTCGCATCCACATACATGAAGAAACCCATTTCCGACTCATTCCCTGAATGAATTTTATTATGTTCATAATGACGATCGTGAACCTTGACAAAATAATCACCACCCTCCTTACCATTCTTAGTTGCTTGAGCGAACCAATCAAAATACTTTGCATTTTTATCAGACACTCCTTGAACATTCAATGTCTTAAACAGCGCATATTCTCCACGATAAACGCCTCTTGCACCGCTGGCTCTACCCACTCCTTCTACTCCTGGCACACCATCATAAGCAAAAGACGCACTTACCGCATATTCTGATGCATCAGGAAGCAATGTGCTGGAGCGATAATTTTTTTCAGCATCACCTTTAAGGCCTATGAGTGGGGTATAGTCCACCTCCCCATTAGGAGGTGCATCAAATGTAATGGAATTCAAGAGTACATAATCTCTTTCTATTACACTTTGATACCTCGCTTTATAATTGTTATCCAGAGGACTTTCAGCAGCAGCCTTTAACTCCCGTTCTGTCTTGAAATCAGCAAAAGGCTCCAAATAAACTGTTAGAAGTGAGACCGGATACCATTTGTCAACATCAGTATACTCATCTTTTTTACGACCGACTTCCGCCGTTATATAAAATTGCTTTTGCTGAAGTGTTCCTTTAGCAGTTGCAGCATCTTTCCCCAAACCCTGGCAAAAGAAAATATTAGGCCATTCTACGGTACCGCCACCAGTCACATCGCCCCAACCCTTTTTCCATTGCATTAACTCGGTAACAAACGTGCCGTCCGGTCCAAGAAACTCCGCAGGATTGCCCGAAGCGTCATATACTTTCCACAGCACAGCATTGGCACAAGCCTGATAATCGACATCACCATTAAACGTTCCACCCGGAATATAATAATTATATAATGGCTCTACTAAACGGAAACTCGTATTACTTCCATTCTCATTATATGGAGTATGTATTTCAAATTGTTCAAAAAAACCGGCTTTATTCAACAGCTCTGTATCTGTTGAACTACTACTCTGCCGACGCTCCTCCAAAGCCTTTTGCAGCCTATCAGAGCTATTCTCTGCATGTTTAATGATATATTTATGGCGTATGGTTACTTGAGAAGGGGGGAACAACGTTATATTGCCCTCTGCGTCTGTTACCTCTTTCGCTCCCAGCATACTGCTTGCATCCCAATATAAGGTTACTTCTTCATCTTTCTCCATCCTTTCATCCGCTGTATAGTAGATATAACACAAACTTACTGGCATAGGAGTAGTACCATTTGATGCCTTTGTTTTATAAAAAGCAACTCCATTATGATAGTACTGAAAACCACCATCAGCAAAATCTATATGATTCTTATACCACAGATAGTCCTTCTCTGGAGAATGCCAAGCAATATATCCACTGATACCTTCAAGTGAATTAGCTTGCTGATATATCTTGATTTTTTCACCCGGCAACGCGTATAAAGTATCAACTTTCTCATGGCGGATATTGTTTTCATCTATGATTACCAAAGACTTATCCAACGGTTTTTGATAGATAGTATACGTATACTTTTTTACATTTGCCATCTTGGATATATCCAAAATAGAGGCTGCTTGTTGTATATTGTCCCCCACCTTTAAAAGACCTTTACCATAATAAAGGTCACAAACAGTTGTATCAGGGTCAGTGCCCACTGTAGAACCTACTTTAAAAGAAATATTCAATGTATCCTTTGTCGTGGTTCGGTACCAGACTGCTATTTTTTTACCATCCTTGGTTTTATATTCCCTTGGAGCTCCATTTCCCCCAGCTGTAGTTAAACCTTCAAAGCTTATATTATCATCAATCACAAGACACGCATAGTCATAATTTCCCAACTTGTCGTCTTTAGTATTTTCAAACGGATTTATGTTCAAGGAAAACTTTCCTGTTACTGTTGTGTCTTTACTGGATTCTGCCACCTCACTTTCTGGATACATTACATTTACTTTACTTAAATCATTCCAATACTGTCTTGGATGTTTCAACACTCGTGTATCCTCAACTACAACTTTATATCGTGTTACTTCTGATGGTTTATAGAAAAATCCTCCGGTTTGGCCAACCACAACATTACCATTGTTATCGGGGTTCGCATATACACACTTATAATTATCTTTCGTACTTACTTCTAATATAAACGTATCCGGCCCAAGTATATTTGTAGCAGTATAAGTATTTTTGTTCTTTGTTAAATCAACATAAGTATCTACATAATACCAAATACAATAATCATGATCTTGATATGGACGCATCTGTGTATTCACTGTATCATTACTATATGTAGATGATACAATCCTACCAATCGAGTCAGACCTATTAGCACTTTCCCTATATACACAATAATAGGTATACGCAGAGTCCGGTATCTGAGACAAGTCTAAGTCACAGCTCTGTTGTTCTCCTATTTCAACAGTATCTATGATGAGTGGCTCACCACTAACAACTTTAAAGGGCTCCGGTTCTTCAACTACCACATTTAATGAACCATTACCTTTCCCCCAAAAACGCCAATACGCATTAGGATGTTTATGCGGTGGCTGCACCTCCTCTTCCCCCGCCTTCGTCAACTTCTTCCATCCATCAAAAACATCACCGCCTTGCGTCGCAGCAGTAATCAGCGAAGCGGCGAGGATACAGATTCCGATTATATAATTGATTCGTTTCATATATGTGCGTATAAATTCATGTTATTAATTTCCTGTGTTTTCCCGTTCACGTACAAGGTAGATTGTGTAGCTTAGGTACGGTCTAACAGTTTGATTTTCAGGGACAGGATGGCTGTTCCGTAAGCGTTTGTGATCGTCGTTGTGATAGTGCCTGTGCCATCGCCAACGGACTCGAGTGTGAGGTCCGGTTGGCCATCGCTATCTTTGGCGATCAGGCCGTTCGGATCGTCCACCAACGTGAGGTCATAATCCTTCTCGGTCAGCCCCTCAACCAACTTTCCTGTCACATCCCGCAAATTGAAAAACAGCTCTGTCTTGCCGGCATATTCCAGTGTGCAGGTGAAATCGTCTGCTACACCTGCTTGCATATAGTCGGGATAGCCGGCAATCGGGCACGGCTGTTGCCGACGGCCAGTTCAAAGGTGTAGTCGCTAATGGTGATCGGGATGATCATGTGGTCGTTACGGCGGATATAGGTGTGGTTGGGCAAAGAGATCGGTTTCGTAACCTTCTCATCGTCCATCGTCATTAATAATGATATTTGGAAACGAGTTGAGGGTGTCTGCTCCCGTGTTGTTGCCAGGTCGGTTTCGTTGACATAATAAATATGGCCGGAACTTTTTGGATAAGTAGGTGTGCTTCCTTCCATTTTTTTCGGTGCTGCATCTAACGTTATAGTTTCGCCGTTCAACACGATAGGTTGTACAATCTCCCCATACGAACCCGAAGGAAGGAAAGGTGCATAGTCTCGTTTATCTTGGGCTTTATAATTACCGACACCATCCTTTTCCATTTCAGTTTCCATCGCCGGGAAAAACTTATGCGGCATCAGATAGACGTTACCATTCTGGAATCCGTCCATCTTGATTTCTTCGATTACGACTTCACCTTCATATTTGTTCGTGAACTCGAATTCTATTTTTGCAAACATTCGGTATAGGTCCAATTTCACATATCCTCTCTCTTTCGCAGATACTTCTGTGGAATCCATCAATGCACTCATCGGGATATGGTGTGTTCCATCCACCAAAAGCGGATTCGTCTCCTTCCCGGCGAAAAAACTGACTGCTTGTGTTGTTTGATCATTGGACAGGATTCCGTATGCCGAGGCTCCTTCTGTTAATTTAAGAATATCGGTTATGATAGGATCACTTTCTATCCGCTTTAAATTGGCAAAAGCAAAAACATATTTTTTGCCTTCCTCTACTTCGATATCATCGACCGAAACTTTGTCAACAGATTGCGCTGTTCCGCTAACGGCTGCTTCCACTTGGTTGGTTGCGGCATCGACGACATAGATGTAATAATCGTAGATCCCTTCAAGCTCTTTTGTCGGTGTATAATCATCATCCGCTTTCGTCGCAATATCCCGGCTGTTCAGCTCGATGCTGAGTTTGGGAGTGGCGGGGAGTTCCGGTTCCGGCGTGTTGCCTCCTTCCTCTTTGGAGCAGGAGACGCACACGGCCGAAAGGAGTAATATATGAATTAATAAATAGTATGTCTTCATAGGTCTGACCTTATATAGGGGGTTATAAATCTGTATCGTTGTTGCGGATCACCCAGTCGTTGACTTCTACGCCGATGCACATATAGATGTAGTCGGGCGTCGGGTCGGGATCAGGGTCGGGATCTGGGTCAGGATCTGGATCTGGATCAGGATCTGGGTCGGGATCAGGACATTCCGGGCAATCCTGCCGTGCGAGGAAAAGCACCAAGGCATACTGGTCCTGACGGTCGAGGAACTCCTGGTCGCTCATGTCCGAATGTTCGAGCATCTTCGTAAGGGCCAGATAGGCATTCAGGTTGACGTTCAGGACCGGGGCTTTCTGTTTTTTGTAGGTGACCAGCAGACGATAGTTTTCGTCTGCCATCAGGCGCATGGTGTTGAGTTCGGCGAGGGCCACTTTCTGCGAGGGCAGGCCGTCGTAGGACGAGACGGCGCCGACTTCCACGTTTTCGCGGAGGTAAGGCAGGTAGGTGATGCTGTCGTCGTCCATCAGTTGGTTCTTATGGTGCATGTGGCCGTTGTCTGCGTGATGGAGAAATCAAAGTCGTCGACATTCAGGCTTTCGCCGTTCGCGTCCTGGAGGATCAGACGAACTTTGTTTGTATTTTTTGCCAAATTGACGATTTTTTCGCCGGTCTGGTCTTTTTCGATGGTCAAAGTGTCGAGGGCATGCCAAAGGCCGCACAGCTCGTTCGGGTTGTTGCGGTTTTCGTCACATTGCGTGCGTACGCAGAGATCCTCGAGGGTCGAGGTGCCGGGGTGCATCTCGCTGCACCGGTTGCAGTCGTCGCAAAGCCCTGCCCAGGTGACGAGCTGGTAGGTGCCGGGATCGAGCGGCAGGTCGATCCGGTTGCGTTTCAGTCTTCCCCTTCTATCTGCCGTTTTTGCAGGAAAACGCCTGACTGGTCGAAAATAAACAGCGTGGCATGTTCCACCTCTTTCTGGAAGGCGTCCGCAAACTTCATATTATAGTCGTAGACGAAGCGAAGGTGGTAATCGCAAGGGGGCAGATCGTCGTCATACATATAATCACATGAAGTGGCCAACAACAAGCACTGCACACCAAGGCATACAGATAGTTTATGGAAAAAACTGTTCATATTATTCTTTGTTTTAAAATCTGTTTTTCATTTTAAAAGGAAAAGAGCGGGTGTGTCAAAATCCCTTTGTCCCCGCGCCCCTCGCGGGGCCGCAAAAAAAGCAAGCTTTATCAATCAGATGGTTATATGACTGGCTTTAATGCGATCCCGCGTCAAGCGCGGGAACAGGATAGTTTTGACACACTCTCATCTTTTGTTAATTATTAGAGTTCGATGTCTTCGTTGTAGCGGAGTACCCAGTCTTCAACATAAAGATCTACCTCCAAATATAATTCAACATCCTCATCTGGAGTATCAGGATCCAACTCTGTAATACCAAAGCCATTCAAGCTTTTTACTGACAACTTATAGATATTATTGCGGACAATACCGAATTCCATAATGCCCATAGCATACGAAACCATATTATTAGAGTGTCTGATCCAATAAGGGTAATAACAATCTACAGCCGTAACAGTTCCTTGTTTAATATCATAAAGATTATTCAAGTTCTCTTCAGATGATAACTTATCATCCTTATAAGTTTGCCAAGAAATGTAAGCCTGTACCTCGTCCCAGTTGATCGTGGTTGCATCTGCAATCTTTTTTAACTCTGCATACTTTTCATCCAAATACTTTCTATAGCCTAAATCCGTAGAAGCAAAATATCCCTTATAAGTTTCCAATTCAGCCAAAGAGTTAATTTCAGCTACAGCCTTTACACCGGCCTCTCCAGCAAAGTCCCAACCGGTCGCAGTTTTATCTACAGCGTCACCTTCCAGTTCTCCACCCATTGGTTTTTGAACAAAAAGTTGTTGAATGGATTCAAGATCTTTATAAGGCATTCCTTTATACATATATACAAGATCGTCCTCCTTCAAGTCCTCAGTTGACCAAGCTATTTTTTCAACATACACCTCTTCATGTGATGTTGTAGCGAATTTTCTCTCGTAAGCCTTTAAGATTGTAGCAGTACCTTTGAAAACAACACCTGTTGAATAACCATTTTTCTGTGCTTCAGCAATTGTTGTATTTTCATTTACATACATAGCACGTTCATAAGTAGTCTCATCAGTCAAAGTATAAACATTACCTGTACTGAAATATTCCCCCCAGTAGGCAGCCAAAGTAGGATACGTTTTCGTATCACGAGCAAAAACAGGATTTTTATAAATTATAGATCTAGTTTCCAAATTCATGCTTACAGAACCATCAGCTTCAATTGTCTTCTTCTTGAAATCATAGTCTAACACATAATTTTTCTGTACCCCTGCAATAGGCATTTCATCACCTAACCATTCAATCATATTAGTATTTACGCCAGCAGATACTCTCTTAAAGTCATAAACATTTCCCTTAAACTGATTTACAACTGCCATTTCTGTTAATTGTACAGATGCTATTTGGTTTTTCTTATCCGTATTTCCATCCTTATCTTTTGCATAAATCGGATAGACATTAGCCTCTTTCTGTTCATTAACAAGTGTAGCCTTAAAGTCAATTCGTGCAGAAAGACGTTCCACTGTTACAGACAACCTTGCCGGAGATTCTTTGCTATTATTATATTGGTCGAAAGTGACATAACTTTCGCCAGATGAAGACATGACAAAAGATCCTTTTTCGCCGTTGCTGTTAGTCTTACCCTCTGCGATAACAGCATCTTGTAAGTCTTTAACAGTACTTGTTCCTTCTGTAATCTTTGCATAAAAAGCATTTTGATCTCCATCAGCCAAGTTAGTAATAGCAAGAACCGCATATCTCGGAGTATTTTTTTTATCAATTTCATCTTTTATAACGCTATAGTACTTCTCCGAGATCAAAATAGGTTCTATCGTTTTGACATAATTGGTTGTTGCCGCAGTTTCTTCCGGATGCGTCAATTCGTCTTCACCAATAAACAGTTTTCCAACAATTTTAGCCCCTGCATCCTGAATACCCTTAGTCCGTTCTACAAAAAACAGAGCTACATTCTCTACATAGTTTTCCGCATACGTACCAGCTTCGTTACCGTCACCTTCTTCACCACCTGTAGGATTATCACTGGCTTTAGTTTCCGGTGTATCCAAGGAAAAGTAGAGATAGTACTCTCCTTTAGCCTGCTCAGTTCCTTCCTCCGGTCCCCCTTTGTCTCCAGATCGTCACTACACCCTACCAGCGTCAATGCTGCTGCGAGTGTCCATAAGTAATTTTTTACTTTCATACTCTAAAAGTGTTTTTAATGATTAATAATTAAAGAGCCAGAATCAAAATAGATTTAGTTTAACTCTTCCCTTTTTTGTTTTACTTGTTGTTGGTTATAAATTGCCTGTTCCTTGACCGAAGGCTCGTTTTCGAGCGCACGGAAAATGGTTTCGGCATCATCGAGGTTTCCTTCCAAAAGCAGGGCGACAGCCTCGGCCAGACGTTTCTGGGGAGAATCCGGGGCTTTGGCCAGATAACGGCGTGCCTGGTCGATACGGCCCAGTTGCAACGCCGTGTTGGCGGCATTCAGGTTCGACACCGGATCGTCCGGGAACATACGGACAGCTATTTCGAACACTTCGCAGAAGGCGTCACTGCCCGGTTCGTAGGTCTGCGCCACCTGGAACATTTCGTTCAGGCTCAACTGCTTCGGGTCGCTATAAAGCAACTCTTTCGCCTCGTCGGCCGTGAAGTTGCGAATCTTATATTGCACCACATAGTCCGAATGGCGCAAAGCCGGATAGACCGTTTGCAGTATATATCTGTAAGGAGCACCGCCCGCCACCTGTCTCAGCTTCCATTCCTTTTTGTCCAGATCCTTTGGTTCGTCGGCACGGACGACAGCGAGCAGTTCGTCTTTCGCTTCGACATCGATCGTCTGGAGGCGTTTTTCAAGGCCCGCCCAATCTTCCGGCTCGAAATCGATCATCATCTTCGCACTGCCGAAGTCATACAGCCCCTGCACGTAGCCCGACAAAGCCTTTGCACGGTGTTCCGCCAAATAGGCGTTGTTGGCATAACTGCCTTCGGGAGAGGCATACCCCTTGATGCTGACTTCCGTAATCGTGGCATATTTGTCGTTGCGCACCGATTCGATCGTCTCACGGATCTTTTTCAGTTCCAACGGATTGTTGCGATATTCAGGATAGACCTCGATCTTGTTCACCGGGAAGTCCAGATAGGCGCTCCCCTCTTTGGCACGCACTTTGACCGCCTCGGCTTCGGGGGTGGATATAGGCCATGAGAGGGGCCAAAACGAACGGTTCGCCGATGTTGATCGGGAACAGGCTCGCCTCGCCGTTGCCGATCGCTTCCCAGCCGCAGCCGCACGTATCGATCGCCATCACCAATTCGGATTTCTTCATCCAGTCGCGAAACTCCACACGGGCGTGATAGTCCATGCGCTGCTCCGTCCCGTTCTTGCGATAGACCTCGAACTCATTGTTTTCCATCCGGTCGCGGTCCATCCGTTCATAAAGGATATGGCGTGCACGGCCGTTTACGATCAATGGTGGAAGTACCGCCAGGCTGTCGCCGCGACGGACAGTTGGGAGATACTGAATGGAGCGGTCTGAAGCGACTTTCAGCGAACTCAAGTCCACCGTCATGTCTACTACCAGCCAGGAATCGGCGCGTTCCACCATTTTTCTTTCTATGACCAAGCGGTTATTTCCCGTTTCCTGTGCGGAAAGCAGAAAACAAGCTCCTAAAAAAAGACCAGTTGTCGTTAGTATGCGTTTCATAAGGGAGTTCGTTTAGAATAAATACATGATACTGATGGCGGCCTGCGTCGGACCGAAATAATGTTTGTGCCCGCTTTCGATCTTGGACCCGCAGTTGGCACAGGGATATTTGTCGTAATCCAGATAGAGGTATCCCACACCGACAGTCGCTTCCAGATTCCAATGTTTCGACAGCAGCCACTGGTATCCGTAGCTGACGCCGACACCCGTCCCCCAGCCTTGCGAACGCTCGTTTTCCACTCCGAGCAACTTCACGTCCGACACGTTGTACAGCAAATATGGGATATGCAGACCGAGAAAATGTTTATGAAAACTTTCACAGAACCAATAGCGCAGTTCCGGATGCAGGCGCAAGTGTTTCAATGAACGCCCGTAACTGCCGTCATCCTTTTTTCCATCGAAAGGGTTCAACCCGGCTTCCAGTTCCAACGTCCATTTTTTAGCCAGCCGCACTTCTACTCCGGCATTGAATGTTGCCGTCCCCCAATAAGGAATATTGGTTTTGACACCTACGACGGCTCCTTTATCTTCGATCCGGTGCTGCTCCTGGGCGTTCAAGGCAAATGTGTCAAATAAACCACAAACAAAACAAGTCTGTTTATTTTCATTGGATATATCGATTATATTATATATTTATGCTTTGTCGCTTTCCATATCGTCCGCCTGCCGGTTCAGCAGGTCGACCAAATGCTTTCCCGGGACGAATTTGACCGAGTTTCGTGGCTGGAAAATCATAGGTTCTCCGGTTTTCGGATTCCGCACGGGCCGACTGGCCTGATGCCATAACCGGAAACTTCCGAAGTTTTGAATAACGACTCTTTCTTCTTCCAAAAGACTGTCTGCAATAACGTCGGCCAACGTATTAATCACACTGCAAACCAGATCATGTGGCATATTGAGTCGATCAGATATAATTTCAACCAAGCTATGTTTATTCATTGATTACTATTATTTTATGGTTCATTCTGTATATTATAGCCCGTGTACTTTGTTTATCAACTTATTTGCGAAATAAGATTCGGCTATGTTTTTTGACAAATTATCCTTAATAATCATAGATTTTGAAGTAAAATAACCAATACCAAAAGTATAATTACAACATACAGGCTTAATTAAGGCTTGATTATAGAGGATACAAAAAGCATATATAAACAGTAAAATCTGTTAAAAACATAGATGCTTCAGGAGGGTTACATTCAGAAATAAGTTTTTTAGATAATTATTGTTTTTCAAAGATAAAAACACACAATAAGTCCCCATTTGGTCTTTTATATTTCGTAAAAAAACCATCTGTAACGAGATAAAATGTTTGTTTTAATAAAATTAATCTTCTTCCTTTGTATTAGAAAACCAAAAGTTCGTTTTATTTATGGTAATCCCATTTAATAAACGCTTTATTTTTCAGGTATTTGTGGTATAATCGCACTTATTTCGCAAATAAGTGACATTGCTTGCCTGTCAACAACGTTTCCAGTCCTCCTGTCACCACCTGATTAGCTTTGTTCAATACCGAAACATCCAATTGAGCCAAATAGATCCGGGTTGTTTTTTCCGACGTATGCCCCATCGCCTGGCTGATTACGGCTATCGGGATATTGCAACGTAAGGCTTCCGATGCCAGGTATGGCGCATGACATAAGACGTGAGTTTTGCCGGGACATTCAACAGCTCGCCTATCTTTTTCAAAGATCTGTTGTGACCGGCCAACAATAATTTATACCCTTGGTAATCGGTCCCGTCCGTCAGTACCGGAAAGATATAAGGTCTTTCGTTTTGATATTTTTCCATCAAGAGCTGCATGCCGGTCGTCATTTTTATCCTGATTTGGACACCGGTCTTATGACGATTATAAATGATCTCGTCTCCACTTATATTTTCCTTTTTCAAATGGACAATATCCACAAAAGGCATTCCGTAGGCCATAAAACCGAACAAAGAAAGATCGGCAGCCAATTCCAACTTCCTGTCTTTTTTTAAATCCACGGCCGCTATCTGCTTGATGATATCGACCGAGACTGCCCGTTTGGCCGTTACTTCACGTTTCAGTTTCAGTTCACCGAAGGATGATCTTTCACCTTAACCAACTGGCTCCGTAAAGCCGCATTGAATATGGCCCTCAAACTGCTCAAATAACTGTTGATCGTGTTCGTCTTCAACCGGAGGCATTGCAGATAATTGGTAAAATCCATGATCAGAGTCGAATTCAAATCCGATAGCCTACATTTCTCCTTTCCGCAGAAATTCCGAAAATGATAACCGGCTGCCTGATACAGATCGGCAGTGCTGTCTTTCCCGAGAAGACGTTTATCATGTGCACGTTCATTTATATAATCTCCAAATACACGAGTTCCATTCCTCTCTTTTTTGCTCAATCGATAATATTTTTCCATATTTCTTCCTTATATATATATTTGTAATACAACAGATAATCCTTGAAACCGGTTCATAACCACTCTTAGGATAAAGCCGGACGACAATCAGGAAAAATCAGAAATAAATGACAATATCCCCCTCATTTGCCAATAATATATCTATACTACTGGCTACTACCACATTACAAAAAAGAGCTGTTTCTTAAAAAATATTACTACCGCGGGTAATTTTATCTACATGGGGTACAAAATCGAATTAGACGCAATGGTATTTTCGATTTGGACCAATGGGGATTTTGGGAAATATACAATAAGGAGGGAGAGTGTGTCAATTTGACACACCTCCACAAGGAGATTTTGCCCTCCAATGAATCATAATTTGATACGATAAACAGAGAAACTAAGCGGTTTCAAGTTCACATCCATTTGCGGAGCCTCCATCTCGATATCGGAAACGACCGGGACTACCGCCGAAGGATTGCACAACGTGTTTTTGGCTTCCAGGTCGGAAGAATGGAGCAATGTAAGCGTCCCTTTATGCTTACCGGCCGAAAGACCGTTCAAGTTCAACTTGATCCTCTTGTTACGGATTCCCGTATTGGCGACTTTGATGATTAGTTCGTTCGAATGCTTATCGACTGCCGCAGTGGCATACAAATCCTGCTGTCCGGTGACCGGTTCGTCCTGCATGGTCAGCGGAACGACATTTGTACCGGCATTATGACCGTATAGCTGCTGCACATAATAGTTAGGAGTCTTTACCAACGAAAGGTTGTCGAACCAGATCAGATCCGGACGCCACTGCCAAGCGTCTACATGAGCAAAAAGCGGGGCATACGTGCATAAGTGCACCACATCCGCATTCCGTTCAAAACCTGTCATAAAGGCGGCTTCGCACAAGGCGGTCAGGAAACTGTTCTCGCGATTGGCCGGATGGCAGGCATATTCGCCGGCAAAAACTTTCGGTCCTTGGCGGTCATACGAATCATAGCGCTTGGCTCCGTTCAAGAACCATTCGGGAGACCGGTAGAAATGTTCGTCCACCAAATCCACTTTCAGACGCTTCATCTCCGGCCAAAGGAAATTGAAATCCTCGCCTTCCGATTGCGGACCGGAACTACCGATGATTTTTATCTCCGGATATCTGGCACGGATCGCCTTGATAAACGGTTCGAGACGTTCGGGATAAAGCGGCCCCCACTGTTCGTTGCCGATGGCAATGAGTTTCAGGTTGAAAGGAGCCGGATGTCCCATATCGGCACGTATCTTTCCCCATTTGCTGGTTACCGGACCGTTGGCAAACTCGATCAGGTCGAGGGCATCGTCTATATAAGGTTGCAACTTGTCCACCGGGCAATTCTCGTTCGGATCCTGGTTCTCATACTGACAAGAAAGGCCGCAATTCAACACGGGGAGCGGTTCTGCCCCGATATCTTCGCTCAACTGGAAATATTCGAAAAAGCCCAGGCCGTAAGACTGGTAATAATCCGGGAATTTCTTATGTGAGAATGTATAGTTCCAACGGTTGATGTTGATCGGACGATTCTCGACCGGACCGATCGTGTTTTTCCACTGGTAACGAGTAGCTTTGTTCGTACCCTCCACGATGCAACCGCCGGGAAAGCGGAAGACACCCGGTTTCAGATCTTTCAATGCCTGTGCCAAATCGGCACGCATACCGTTCGGACGGTTGTTGAATGTCTTTTGCGGAAACAGTGAAATGTGTTCGAGATCGACAGTTCCTTTCGTCGCCATCGTGATACGCAGACGGGAACGGGCCTCCGTCACTCCCGGTGTCAGGACAACCGTATATTTCTTCCATTCCTTGCCACTCACCTCGATCTCTTTTTGTTCGTACAGGTCGTTCCGGCTGTCCACCAAGTTGATACGCAACTTAACCGGCATACCGGACTGGGTACGGGCATATAAAGAGAAGTCGTACTTCTCCCCTTCCCGGATACCGATTCCTTTGAAGCCTTCATTGTCAAGGCCGGTTCCGGTCAGTTCCTTTTCATAAGAAAGGCGGACATAATGCGGGTTACGATCAAAACAAGGATTCTTGGTCTGTACACTGACATTTCCGAACGGCATCCAGCCTCCGAAAGGGTTTTCAAACTCGAAAGAACGGTTCTTGATAAGTTCGGCATACAGGCCTCCATCGGCACCGAAATTGATATCTTCAAAAAAGATCCCGTACATGGTCGACTGGATAGGTGCACCTGTTTTCTGTACATCTATTTTAAACTCATTACTTTGTGCCATTAAACCGACAGCACCCATGCTAAATAGACATAGGGAAATGGCTTTTTTCATACTTTTTGTCATAGGTATGTGTTTTTCCGTGAATACAAAGATTATTTAGTCGCAAATATACACTAATAATTTCGATAGAAGGGAGACAAATCATTCATTTTAGCAGACAAAAAGCCGTTTTATGCTATAAAACATCTTTAAAGTAGTACATGAATACAAAGAAGAGAGTAATTTTACACACAATTTTGAAACTATATTTACATGAAGAACGAAAGCACGCTGTCTGGCTTGACTGTAGCTAATTTCAGCAAGCAAATAGATGGCAAGGAGACGATGCTGTGCATCCTTACAAATAACAAAGGAGCAGAACTTACCATTACCAACTACGGTGCAAAAATTGTATCGCTTATGGTACCGGATCGGTCCGGAAAGTTAACCGATGTAGTGACAGGACACAATTCTATAGACGAATACCTGGTATCCGAAGAACCTTATTTCGGAGCTATCTGTGGACGATATGGCAACCGTATCGCAGGTGGAAAATTCACATTGGATGGTGTTGTGTACGATAAATTGGCTATCAACAACGGGCCGAACAGCCTGCATGGAGGTTTGAAAGGCTTCAATTCCGTAGTCTGGGATCTGAACAAGATCGACGGCCAGACGGTAGAGCTGAAATATACGTCTGCCGATGGTGAAGAAGGTTTCCCCGGAAAACTGAATACAACGGTTACTTATCATCTTTCCGATGACAATGAGGTCGTAATCATGTACCATGCGGTAACAGACAAACCGACCGTCCTGAACCTGACCAATCACTCCTACTTCAACCTCTCCGGCCAAGGTGATCCTTCTGTATATGATCACAAACTGACAATCAATGCGGATTACTATCTGCCGACCGACGAGACGGCTATTCCTTACGGTCCGAAGGAAAAAGTGGAAGGAACCCCGATGGACTTCCGCACTCCACACGAAGTAGGCGAACGTATCGATGAAGATTTCGAAGCACTGAATTTCGGAAAAGGTTATGACCATACATATATATTAAACAAAAAAGAAGAAAACGAACTGTCGTTCTGCGCCCGTTGCGTATCACCCAAAACCGGCATCGTAATGGAATGCTACACGACACAGCCGGGCGTACAATTATACACAGGCAACTGGATGACGGGCAATTTTGTCGGCAAGAACGGACAACGCTATCCGGCACGTGCCGCCCTCTGTCTGGAAACACAGCATTATCCCGATAGCCCGAACAAACCGGAATATCCGTCTACCGTCCTGCGGCCGGGCGAAACATTCCAAAGCAAGACAATCTACAAATTCACAGTAGAATAAAGCCTATTCAATCGATCTAAATAATTAATAATCTAAATATCTAAAAAGAAATGGAGTCAACTAAACAAAAAAATTATGTATTACCTATAGCGATGATGTTCGCATTGTTCGCTATGATCTCTTTCGTTACAGGTCTGCCTCAACCTTTCGGGGCAATTGTTCAAAATGAATTCGGAGCATCCAATTTTGAGGCTACTTTAGGCTTCTTTGCAAACTTTATCGCATATGCTTTCATGGGTATTCCGGCAGGTATGCTTTTACAGAAGATCGGCTATAAGAAAACAGCACTGATCGCAATCGTAGTCGGTTTTGTAGGTGTCGGCATTCAAGTTCTTTCCTCTAAAATGGGATTTGCCACTTATGTTGCTGGTGCATTTGTTTCCGGTTTCTCCATGTGTATGTTGAATACAGTCGTAAACCCGATGTTGAATACATTAGGTGGCGGCGGTAAGAAAGGTAATCAGTTAATCCAGATGGGTGGTTCGTTGAACTCGGTATCAGCTACCATCGTTCCGGTTTTGGTCGGTTATCTGATGGGAACCGTCGTTGAAGAACGTACAATCGCTAAAGCATTACCGGCTCTGTACATTGCAATGGCCATCTTTGCCGTGGCATTCCTGGTATTATTCATCATGAATATCCCGGAACCAAGTCTGGCAAAAGCAAACAACAATGCAAAAAACGAACACAGCCCGCTTGCATTCCGCCACTTCAAATTAGGTGCATTAGCTATCTTTGTATATGTTGGTATTGAGGTCGGTATTCCTCACTTCGCAGGTCTGTTCATGATGACACCCGAAGCCGGAGGAGGTCTGGCAATCGACTCAACAATTGCCGGTTCGGTAGTCGGCACCTATTGGTTCCTGATGTTAATCGGACGTCTGGTTGGTGCTTCTTTAGGAGGTAAATTCACAAGTAAGGCTATGCTTACAGTAGCATCGGGGGTCGGTATCCTGTTCATTATCCTTGCCTTTATCTGTCCGATCACGACAATGGTTAGTATGCCGGTATTCAAGAGTGATATTTCATTCGGTGTAGCACAAGTTCCTATCAGCATCATGTTTATGGCACTTTGCGGTCTTTGTACTTCTATTATGTGGGGGGGTATCTTTAACTTGGCTGTCGAAGGTCTGGGTAAATATACGGAAGCAGCTTCCGGTATCTTCATGGTATTGGTTTGCGGTGGTGGTATTTTACCGCTGATTCAGGGTCAAATCGCTGACATGTCCGGATTTATGACCAGCTATGTAGTTATTCTGGTCGCGTTGGCTTATCTATTGTTCTATGCTTTGGTTGGTTGCAAGAACGTAAACAAGGATATCCCGGTTGAATAAAAAACAAGTGTAACTATATGATTGAAGAAATTATCTAACTATATTTGTAGTCGGATAATTTCTTCAATTGTTTAATAACCTAATTAAAAACAAATCTATCATGAGACAAAAAATCAGAAATAAATTTCAGGAGTTATTCTCAACAGAAGGTAGCGTATATGCATCTCCAGGCCGTATTAACCTGATTGGCGAACATACCGATTATAACGGCGGTTTCGTATTTCCAGGGGCTATCGACAAAGGCATGATTGCCGAAATCAGACCGAACGGAACAGGTAAAGTCCGTGCTTTCTCTGTTGACCTGAACGACTACGCCGAATTCGGTCTGAACGAAGAAGACGCTCCGAAAGCAAGCTGGGCAAGGTATATTTTCGGTGTTTGCCGCGAAACCATCAAACGTGGCGGACAGATCCAAGGATTCGATACCGTGTTTGCAGGTGATGTACCTCTGGGTGCAGGTATGTCCTCTTCTGCTGCATTGGAAAGTACTTATGCATTTGCTCTAAATGACTTGTTCTCTCTGAACATCGATAAATTTGAATTAGCTAAGATTGGCCAGTCTACGGAGCATAACTATTGTGGTGTAAACTGCGGTATTATGGACCAGTTCGCTTCCGTATTCGGAAAAGAAGGCAGTTTGATCCGCCTGGATTGCCGTTCACTCGAATATAAATATTTCCCATTCCATCCGGTCGGTTACAAATTGGTTTTGCTGGATTCAGTCGTTAAGCACGAACTGGCATCTTCGGCTTACAACAAACGTCGCCAGTCTTGCGAAAGCGCCGCCGCCGCAATCCGCCGCAATCATCCGGAAGTCGAATTCCTGCGTGATGCGACAATGGATATGCTGAACGAAGTTAAAGGCGACATTAGTGCTGAAGATTATATGCGTGCCGAATATGTGATCGAAGAAGTACAACGCGTACTCGACGTTTGCGACGCTTTAGAAAAAGACGACTATGAAACCGTAGGCAAGAAGATGTACGAAACACATCACGGCATGAGCAAATTGTACGAAGTCAGCTGCGAAGAATTGGACTTTCTGAACGATGTTGCCAAGAAATGCGGTGTAACCGGTTCACGTGTAATGGGTGGAGGCTTCGGCGGTTGTACAATCAACCTGGTGAAAGAAGAAAAATACGATGCATTCGTAAAAGAAGCATTCGAATCTTACACTGCTAAATTCGGTCACGAACCTAAGTTGTATAATGTAGTAATCAGCGACGGCGCACGCAAACTCGCATAATAAATTAATTATAATTCCATAAAAATCATGACAGCCGCTTTTTATCAGAACGAAACCAAATTTTACGTTGCAGTAGATTGTATCATACTCGGATTCGATCAAAAAGAGCTCAATGTTTTACTTTATAAACGTAAATTTGAACCCATGATGGGACAATGGTCTCTGATGGGCGGTTTTATCAAAGCAGGTGAAAGTATTGAGGAAGCCGCGTCACGCGTGCTCACCGACTGTACCGGCATCGATAATCTTTTTATGGAACAGGTAGGTGCTTACGGAGATGTTACCCGCGACCTCGGAGAGCGGGTGATCTCCGTAGCATACTATTCACTCATCAATATGAACGATTTCAGTGCCGAGACACTGGAAGAACACAATGCGGTCTGGACCAAGATCAGCGAGGTCCCGCAACTTATTTTCGACCATAACAAAATGATCACCGATACATTGGCCCGCCTCCGTCGGAAAGCGGCTACCCGCCCGGTCGGATTCAATCTTCTTCCCGAAAAATTCACGTTACCGCAATTACAAAGCCTGTATGAAGCGATCTACCAGACCCAACTGGACAAGCGTAACTTCCGCAAAAAACTGAATGCGATGGATATTCTGGAAAAGTTGGATGAAAAGGACAAGAAAGGTTCCAAAAGAGGGGCTTTCTATTATATGTTCAACAAAGAAAAATACGATCATCTACTGGAACAAGGGTTCTATTTTTCCTTATAGGAAAAGATATCGGATATTTTTTCAGTTCCATTCAGATGAAACTATAATTTCACGGGCATGGAACAGACATCTTATGACCATGAAACTGAAATTCCATGCCGGAGGAATAAAAGCAAAAACAAAGGTAGCTATGTTGTAGAACATAGCTTTTTTTGTACACCCACTACACTAAAGTGTTACTTTTACACCCGAACACATACAAACCACAAATAAACAAGTAATAAGTATGGTTGAAGAGTTAAAAGAAAAGGTTTTTAAAGCCAATCTGGATTTGGTAAAACACGGATTGGTCATTTTTACCTGGGGAAACGTAAGTGCCATAGACCGAAAAAAAGGCCTGATCGTAATCAAACCTTCCGGAGTTTCTTACGAAACAATGAAAACCAGCGACATGGTGGTGCTCGACTTGGACGGGAATGTTATGGAAGGTAACCTCAAACCGTCATCAGATACTCCTACCCACTTGGTCCTGTACAAGGCATTCCCTGAAATCGGGGGAATTGTACACACACACTCTACATATGCAACATCTTGGGCGCAGGCCGGGTGCGACATCCCGAATATCGGTACGACACATGCCGATTATTTCAGTGATGCGATACCCTGTACCCGCCCGATGACGAAGGAAGAAATTGAAGGTGATTATGAGAAAGAGACCGGCAATGTGATCGTCGAACGCTTTAAAGAACTGAATCCGGTACACATTCCGGGAGTCCTAGTGGGAAATCACGGTCCATTCGCATGGGGTAAGGATGCGGCAGGAGCTGTCTACAACGCAGTCGTAATGGAACAGGTGGCCAAGATGGCGTATATCTCGTACGGCATCAATCCCCAATTGACCATGAACAAATATCTTAATCACAAAACATTTTACGAGCCGACAAACGACGGTCCCAAATTAGCGTTCAAATTAAAC
>ENA-OQJX01000159-OQJX01000159.1-human-gut-metagenome-genome-assembly--contig:-NODE-159-length-44426-cov-2.548229_pt1 | contig 44426 bp, 38 predicted proteins | sample MGYA00242615_ERZ504782 | MGnify/ENA primary metagenome ERZ504782 (study PRJEB26092, sample SAMD00036354) | human gut metagenome | host: Homo sapiens | study: EMG produced TPA metagenomics assembly of... | reverse complement strand
TATCCAGCTTTGTATTGTCGCTTACATACATCCGTTGAAAGACAATGATGACCAGCTTTGGTTCATCATGTCCATGTGGGGGCCATACAATGCTTTCCTGATGTGTGCCGATATGAAGCTGGAATAATAATCACTTGACTTGAATTGGATATGAAGCTTAGGAATTTATTTTTATTAATAGCTCTCTCGTTACCGGTTTGCTTGTCTGCACAGACAAGCAAACAAATCTATCTGCAACGAGCCGATTCTTTGCTTCAGCAGATACTTACTCTCTATAAAGTGGAGAAGTATGGCCTGCTGACGGAAACTTATCCAAGAAACCCGGAGCAGAGAATTACATATACGGCCAATACCGGCGCTGTTGTTAACCAGCAGGAGGTCTCTTTCTTGTGGCCTTATTCAGCCTTGGTATCCGGTTGTGTTTCTTTGTATAAGGTTTCCGGGCAAAAGAAGTACAGAAAACTGATGGACCGGCAGATAAAGCCGGGACTGGACCTTTATTGGGACTCTACCCGGATTCCCCATTGTTACCAGTCGTATCCGGCTTTTGCAGGTCATAATGATCGTTATTACGATGACAATGACTGGGTGGCCATTGATTTCTGTGATTACTATGAACGGACTGGTGACAAGGAGTATCTGGAAAAAGCCATCCAGCTGCATGACTATATTTATTCCGGATGGTCCGAAGAGTTGGGGGGAGGAATCTATTGGTGCGAACAGAAGAAAGAAATCAAAAACACTTGTTCGAATGCTCCGGCTACTGTTCTCTGTATGAGGCTGTTTAAGTTGACTAAGGATGCAAAATACCTTGAGCAAGCTAAGAAGACCTATCAATGGACCGTGACAATCTTTGTGACCCTTCTGACTTTGTATATTGGGACAACAAGAATTTGCAGGGAAAAGTGGATCCGGCCAAATATACTTATAACAGCGGGCAGATGATTCAGGCCGGTGTACTTCTCTATCAGGTAACTGGAGAGAAGCGTTACCTGAAGGAAGCGCAGCAGACAGCCGAGGGTGCCTGCCGTTTCTTTCTGAAGGTACAGCCTATCGCAACAGGAGAGATGAAATTCTTTCCGGCAACTCCTTGGTTTAATGTAATCTTGTTCAGAGGTTTGAAGGCGCTATATCTGGTTGATAGGAATGAGGCGTACATAAAGACCATGATTGCGAATGCGGATTATGCTTGGAACTATGCGCGTGATGAGAATGGCTTGTTTAGTAATGATTGGTCGGGAAACAGAAAAGAGCAGTTCAAGAGTCTACTGGAGAATGCCTGTATGATTGAGCTTTTCGCCGAGATCAGCGAACTGCAATAAATAAAACCTTTAAACACAATAAATAAACAGAAAATGAAAAAACAGATTGCAGTATTGGTATCTGCCTTGCTATTGGGTGGCGGTGCCTATGCTCAAAATAGTGTGCAGGCGCAAAAGCCGAAAGCCTACATGGTGTCTGATGCACATTTGGACACACAGTGGAACTGGGATATCCAGACCACAATCAAGGATTATGTGTGGAATACGATCAGCCAGAATCTGTTTCTGCTGAAGCAGTATCCGGAATATATTTTTAATTTTGAAGGAGGTGTGAAATATGCTTGGATGAAGGAATATTATCCGGCGCAATACGAAGAGATGAAGAAATTCATAGAGAGCGGCCGTTGGCATATCAGCGGAGCCAGCTGGGATGCCACTGATACACTGGTTCCTTCCATAGAGTCTGCGATTCGTAACATCATGCTTGGTCAGAATTATTATCGGAAGGAATTTGGTGTGGAAAGCACTGACATCTTTTTGCCGGATTGTTTCGGTTTTGGCTGGACACTTCCTGCCATTGCGTCCCATTGCGGACTGATCGGCTTCTCCTCCCAGAAGTTGCAGTGGCGCAACAAACCGTTCTACGGCAACGACAAATATCCTTTCACTGTCGGCTTATGGCAAGGTATAGACGGCTCTACCATCATGATGACTCATGGATATGATTATAACCAACGTTTTGAGGACGGGGACCTGTCGGAAAACAAGGACTTGTTGGAATTGACCGGCCACTCTCCGCTTCACATGGTCTACCGCTATTACGGTACGGGAGACATAGGTGGTTCACCTACATTGGAGTCTGTACGTGCCGTAGAGAAAGGCCTGCAAGGCAATGGTCCGTTGCAGATTGTCAGTGCCACGAGTGACCGGATATATAAAGACTTCCAGCCTTACGCAAGCCATCCGGAACTGCCCAAGTTCAACGGTGAACTGTTGATGGATGTTCACGGTACCGGATGTTATACTTCCCAGGCTGCCATGAAGCTGTACAACCGTCAGAATGAGCTTTTGGGGGATGCAGCGGAACGCTCCTCCGTTGTAGCCGAATGGCTGAACCAAGCTTCCTATCCCGGAGCTGCATTGACTGAGAACTGGCAGCGTTTCATTTTCCATCAGTTCCATGATGACCTTACGGGAACAAGTATACCGCGGGCTTATGAATTCTCATGGAATGACGAGTTGATTTCCCTCAAGCAGTTCTCCGGTATTCTTACTTCCTCCATTGACGCTGTGGCAAGAAAGATGGATACCAGGGTGAAAGGGATACCGGTGGTGCTTTACAATGCGCTTGGATTCCAGGTTGCCGATATGGCAGAGGTGGAACTTGCCTTGCCAAAGAAACCGAAAGGGATTACCGTATATGATATGAATGGCCGGAAAGTGGCCGCCCAATTGCTGTCCTATGCTGACGGTAAAGCCAGACTCTTGATAGAGGCTATTGTGCCCGCTACCGGTTATGCGGTATATGATGTCCGTACTTCTGGTCCGTCGGCTGACACCCGGGTATCTGTGGATTCCAATGCATTGGAGAATTCCATTTATAAGATAACGCTGGATACAAAGGGTGATATCGTTTCGTTGTTTGACAAGAAGAACGGCAAGGAGCTGGTGAAACCCGGTAAATCCATTCGTCTGGCACTCTTCACGCAGAACAAGTCCTACATGTGGCCTGCTTGGGAGATCTTGAAGGAGACTATAGACCGGGAACCGGTTTCCATCACAGAGGATGTGAAGATGACACTGGTGGAGGATGGTGAGCTGCGCAAGTCACTCTGCATCGAGAAACGTTATGGAGAGTCACTCTTCAAGCAGTACATCCGTTTGTATGAGGGTAGCCGTGCCGACCGCATAGACTTTTACAATGAGGTGGACTGGCAGTTGTCCAATGCTTTATTGAAGGCCGAATTTCCTTTGAACATGGCAAATACGGAAGCCACCTACGATTTGGGACTTGGAAGTGTGAGGCGGGGCAACAATACGGAGACTGCCTACGAAGTCTATGCACAGTATTGGGCCGATTTGACTGACCGTAGTGGAAACTATGGCATATCTGTCTTGAATGACAGCAAATACGGCTGGGACAAGCCGGACGACAACACCCTCCGCCTGACCCTGCTGCATACCCCCGAAACAGACAAGGATTATGCTTACCAGAACCGCCAGGACTTCGGGCATCATTGCTTTACATACAGTCTGGTGGGTCATGCCGGTGGACTTGACAAGGCTGTCACCATAGAGAAGGCGGAGATATTGAACCAGAAGCTGAAAGCTTTCCGTACCGATAAACATAGGGGTACATTGGGTAAGGAGTTCTCTTTCGTCTCTTCCAATAACCGCAATGTCATTATCAAGGCATTGAAGAAAGCCGAGAACTCGGATGAGTATGTAGTGCGTGTCTATGAGATAGGCGGTGAGAAGGTGCAGGATGCGGTACTTTCTTTTGCAGGCGAAATTGCCAGTGCCTACGAAGCGGATGGCACTGAAAAGAGTATCGGTTCGGCCGAATTCAGTGGAAACGGGCTGTCTGTAAGTATAAAGCCTTATTCTATAAAGACATTCAAGGTACGTTTGAAGTCATCGGGCGAGGACGCTTATCAATTGCAGTATGCCTCTTTACCGTTGTCCTATAACTGTAAATGTTCCTCATTCAACGAGTTCCGCGGTGAAGCTGATTTTGAGTCGGGTTATTCGTTTGCGGCAGAACTGTTGCCCGAATCCCTGACTGTAAACGGGATTCCTTTCCAGCTCGGCGAGAAAGATGCCGCCAACGGAATGACGTGCAATGGTGATACTATTGTTCTACCGGAAGGTAAAAAGTATAATAAACTGTATTTTCTGGCTGCCGCTACGGACGGGGACTATGCCGCCACTTTCCGGTGCGGAGGGAACAAGAGTGAGGTCATTGTACCTTCCTATACCGGATTTGTCGGACAGTGGGGACATTCGGGACATACCAAAGGTTATCTGAAGGATGCCGAAGTGGCTTATGTGGGAACTCACCGCCACTCTCCTACAGCCGATGAGGCTATGAGTTTACCTATATGTTCAAGTTCGGTGTTGATATTCCGGCAGGTGCTGCCAGCCTTATACTTCCGAAGAATGAAAAGGTTGTTCTTTTTGCTGCCACATTGGTGGAGGAAACTCTGAAACCCGTCCAGGTTGCCACTAGCTTGTTCCATACAGCCATCCGTGACAATGAGATGGAGTTGAACAGTGTGGAGGTGGAAAAAGAAAATCTGTTGAAGGGCGCGAAGATTATCGCCTATTCCGGCTATTTTAATGATAATGAGAAGCCCGAACGCATCGTTGACGGGGATGTCGATACCAAATGGTGTGAAGTGGGAAGTGCGTTGAACTATGTGGATTTTGATTTGGGTGAGGCGAAAACTGTGAGCGGTTGGAAACTGGTGAATGCAGGCCGTGAGGACAAAGGGTACATTACTTCCGCTTGCTTCCTGCAAGGCAGAAACAGCCAGACTGAAGAATGGAAGACACTTGACAATATAGATGGAAACCGGCAGAATGTCGTATCACGTATGATTGACACTCCGGCGCAGGTACGCTATGTACGCTTGATGATAACCCGTCCTATGCAGCATGCAGGAGGAAGGGTGTTACGCATCAATGAGGTGGAGCTTTATTGATTATATGCTGTAGGAGGTATTATAGCTTCCTACAGTAATTTTATTGACATATAGATATTTATGAGTTATTCAAGTAGATGTTGTTTCCTATTCATTGTGCTGGTTCCCGTTCTGTTATTATCATGTACTGATAAAAAGACAGAGGAAGCTATACAGTTGGAAAAAGCTTTAATATTTGCCGGTGATAATCGTGTAGAACTGGAAAAAGTTTTATATCATTATAACCAATGTGTTGCAGATAGTTTGAAGTATAAGGCAGCTCATTTTCTTATAAGAAATATGCCGGATTATTATTCGTATTATTCTCCGGAAAATGATTCCATAAAGGATTTGTACCAAGCTGTTGCTCAAAAGAAAATGAGTGAAGATGTAGCTATTGAAGTAGCTCAAAAAAAGTTTGTTCCATTTTTGGAGCGAAATCAAAAGGTTATATACGACTCGCACGTAATCACAGCTTCTTATCTGATCCGGAATATTGATCATGCTTTTGGTATGTGGGAAAAACAACCATGGGGGAAATATATTAAATTTGAAGATTTCTGTGAATATATACTGCCTTACCGTGTGGCTTTTGAACCACTTTCAGAGTGGAGAGAGACTTATGCCGAGGCGGCAGAGCAGATATTGGATTCTTTGTTTATCGGAAGTGACGTATTACAAGCGTACAAGCTGATAAACGAAAATATTATAATGAAACCTGACTGGTTTTTTACCATACGTACATCAAGTGTGGGATTGTTTGATATGAGTGCTGAATATATGTGGAACAACCGTATTGGGAACTGCTGGAACAGAACTTATTTTACTACTTATCTTCTTCGTTCTATAGGTATTCCTTGTGGCGTTGACTATCTGAAGCAAGCACCTAAAAGTGCAACCAACCATTGTTGGAGTTTTATCGTAGATACCACGGGGTTGACATGTGATTTTGAAGGAGGAGATCATAGAATGCCTATTAGAGACCGTTTTGTTACATTTTATGAGCTGAAAGGAAAGATTTATCGGAAAATGTTTGCTTCCCAAAAGCTCCAGTTGGAAGAGGTTAATCAAGAAAAGGGTATTCCGTTTTCTCTTTCTGATAAACATGAAAAGGATGTATCAGGTGAATATTTCCCCAATGAAAGGATTGCAGTTCGATGCGAAAATATACCCAAAAGGACCAATATTGCTTATTTGTGTCTATTTAATAATAGTGAGTGGATTCCGGTAGATTGGGCAGAAATAAAGGATGACACTGCAAGATTTGAACATATGGACTGGAGGAACATAGTCTATTTAGTTGGGTATTATAAGGAGGGTAGAATTATACCCGCTGCTCCTCCTATCCTTACGACTGAAATGGCTAAACATACTATATCAGCACGTCCAAATATGCAAAAGAAAAACAAGATGAGGCTTGAACGTAAATATACAGAAGCTCCCATTATTATTTTTCTTAGGGATTTGTTGCTTGATGGGCGGTTTCAAGGTTCTAACTCGCCTGATTTCAAAAACACGATTGATATGCATGTCATTACCCAAAGGCCTCCAGGCTCTTATCTTACAGTGAAGCTTGATACTGTGTATAAATTTCGGTATGTCCGTTTTTTGGCGAGAGATGGCATTCGGTCAGATATAAGCGAAGTGGAATTTTATTCTCCTTCTGATTCAGTAAATCCGTTGAAAGGTATTCCTATGGGAAATCCGCCGGTCGATGGTGATAATAGCCATCGGATGGAAATGGCATTTGATGGTGATCCATTAACATGCTATGCGTCCGCAAATCTAAACAATGCGTGGGTTGGCCTTGATTTTGGGAAAAAAACAGAAATAAATAAAATTCGTTTTGCTCCTCGTGGAGATGACAATTCAGTCCGTGAAGGTGATGAATATGAACTGAAATATTTATCAATGGACGGATGGGTTTCTTTGGGAAGACAAACTGCGCGAACATATTTTTTAGAGTTTTCTGGTGGGCCGGATAAAGCCTTGTATCTCTTGAGTAATTTGACACGAGGAAGAGAAGAAAGACCTTTTACATATGAAAATGACACCCAGGTATGGTGGTGATATTAGTTGTATGCAAATATTGAAATGTTTTGATGCTATTGCTGCAATATTAAAGAAAGGAGGTAGATAAAAATGTTTTTAAGAAAGTAAGAATTTGTAAGTTTTAATAGGAGTGTATTTATATAATAGAATTTCTTTAAGAATAGGGGATGGTTTTCAATGCCCTAAGACGTTATTTGATATGTTGTTTTAATAATGTATCTTGTTGTTTAACCAAATTTCAATATAATAATGGTAAAAATTAAATCAATGATAAGAAAATCAGTAAATTGTTTAGTGACATTAAGTCTTATGTTTTTTGTATTTCTTTTTGTTTACGCTTGTAGTTCTGATGCAGATTATTCTGCAAAAATAGAAGATATTGATAGAAATCTATTAATAAAGTCTGTTGCAGAATCGGATGTGTTTTTAGATTTTATATTAGAACATAAATTGGTAATGGAACAGTTTATGGTATATACAAGAAGATTGTCAGATACAGAATTAAGTGAATTTAAGTATAATGTAAATGATGACGAGTACATACAAAAGATTGTAGAGGTAACAAACCTATCAAGTTTACTACAGAGTTTGGAAATAAAGAAAAACTGTTTATTAGCGGATGCTGGATATGGTAAATTGAATCAAGAAGAGAGAAAAATACTTTTTATGAATTATTTCGAAAAGCCAATGTATACAGCAGTGAAAACCAGAGGTGAAATTTTGAATCTAAAATGTTATGAGCAATATACTGCTGAATGTAATCGTGCAGAACGCCAATGTTCTATAGCAGTTTTGGCATGTGCATGTGTTGGTTCTTGTGCATGTGTTCTAGCTGCTTATCTTAAACTAAATGATGATTTGGCAAATGCTAAACGTGATTTTGAAAATTGTCAAAATGGTAAATGAATAATTTATGAGGAAATACCGTAAATTATACATAATCATTGTTGTTGCATATGCAGCCTTATTGGTAGTAAGCCGAATTTATTCTGTAAGTTCATTTTTAGTAGATATTGTATATCTTTTTAGTTGGATTGTCCTATTATTCCTTGAGATTAGGAAACAATATCATGTTAAAAAAAATGAATAAAAAGGAAGAAATAGACTATTTTCCTATAATTCTAATTTTCCTGATGATGGTTATTTGCATTATAAACATGTGTAATTATCAATCAGGTTAGAATATAGTGAAATGCATTTGTATATTAATGTAGATTGAGACTATTAGATTGTCAATCAAGAATAAAATGATGTTTCATACTATGTAGTTACATCATTTTATCATATTCTCAATAAATTATTAGGCCCATTCAAGAAAGTGTATTTTCTTATTTGTAATAACAGAAGGATGACTATTTTTTTATGGAGTGATTGATAATGTTGAATATTTATAGTTTCATTTTTGTGACTAAGTTTGGTGATAATTACTGTTAATTTAATTATATGAGAAAAATAATTTTGTTGTTACTGTTGCAGTGTAGTTTAGCTGCAGTGGGACAAGAGAAACCTAAGATTTTTTTTTCAAATAAAACGATCGATCTGGGAATTATACCATCAGAAAAGACGCCTTGTGTCAGTGTTAATTTTATCTTTTCCAATAAGGGAAAGACTCCTTTAGTGATTTATGATGTAAAAGCGTCTTGTGGTTGTACGGTTCCAACATGGCCTAAAGCCCCTATAAAACCTGATGGTAAGAGTTTGATAAAAGTGGATTTTGAAACAAAGAAACAAAAGGGCGTATTTACAAAAACTATTTTTGTAGAATCCAATGCAAACGAAGATGTGATATTACTTAAATTAAAAGGAAAAGTTGAATAAAAATTTAAAGTAGAATTTATTATGAAAAAATTATTTTTTATTGTTGGACTATTAAGTCTCTTGACATTTTTCTCTTGCCAGAATGAAGAGAATGTGTACTATAGTTGTGATGAAGCAGAGGATGCTTGGGTAAAGGAAAACTTATCTTCTATTCGGAAGATGGAAACGACAGAGTGGTTTTCGATTAGTGAAAAATTGAAACTCCCAGTTTATAGAGCATTTTCATTGGAACAAAACAATCAGTTTGGATGGAAAAGTTAGAAGATGTGATGATGAATAACGAATGGAAAACTGAAGAGATAGAGCATTTACAACAACTTTATGATGCTTTAAGTATGCATTCGGAATGGCTCATTCCAAATACTGAAAAAGCAGAAGAAGACTTTGATGCATTTAAAATATTTACGTATAAATGGCTTGCATTTGCTCAAAAAGAATTGGGATGGTCTAATGATTTGCTTTCTGCTATTGTTGGGACTGCAAATAGAATTAAAATTATGAATGGAATAGCGTTGATAGAATTCAGTAATGGGCTAAATGGAGTAAAAAATAGATCCGAATTTACTTGTAATTGTAATAGTTCAAATGTAATATGGACAACGTGTTCAACATCAAATTGTATTACTCGTTCTTGTAGTACAACAAATGGGGGATGTGGATTTTTGGGAAGTGATGGATGTGATGGTTTATGTAGCAAATAGTAGAAAGAACAATGCGAACAAAAATATTCATTTTTATTTGTGGAATATCTTTGGTGCTGTTATTTGGCGTTGCTTTCTGTCGTTCAGGTTATATCAACTTATTAAATTTAGTCGGCTTTCCCTTAAGTTCATTAGTCGGTTTCTTACTATATGGCTTTCTGACGGTTATTTGTTTATATAAGTTTAGGGTAAAATTGCCACCTAAATACATTCTTCTTGCTATATGGATGGGAGTAGGATTGTTAGAAACTATTTATCGTTGTTATAGCTTTAAGAGTAGTATTATTTCTATTCCTAGTTCTTTGTTATGGTGGCTGGGGATTTTATGTGGCTATTTATATTGGAAGGTATCTCGAAGTTGGCTAAAAGTAATTGTTGTTTTGCTGCCTTTCCTCTTTACCTTATGGATGAGTTACTATGGGTATTCTATGTGGATTCATAAACTGAATTTTGGGAGTTTCACTGGGAAAATAGAAAAAGTAGTAACTTCTGATTACTCTTTATTTGATGAGATGCATAAAGAGATTAAACTGTCGCAACTAAAAGGGAAATATGTGGTATTGGACTTTTGGCATAAATACTGTGGAGTTTGCTATTCAAAAATGCCTATGGTAGAAAATTTATATAAACGCTATAGGGAAAAGAATGATATTCTTGTCGCTGGAGTATTTGCTTATAAACAAGGGGAAGAACATCAAGAAGGTACTTCTATTTTGAGAAATGAAGGCTATACTTATTCTACTTTCTCGACAAGCTTTGACAGTAGTGTACTCAAAGGATTTGGAATAAAATGTTTTCCTGCAGTGGTCGTATTAAATCCTGATGGGAATATGATTTATTTCGGTGACATTGAAGGAGCCGCAAAGTTGGTTGATTTCATATTCAAGTAAATCCTTATTGGGACTAGTTGGGGGTATTAGTATCCTTTATCTGGTCCTATTTTTTCTTGCGAAACTTAAGAAATTTTATTTCTGAGTGCTAATTTTGAGTCTGTAGTTTTACTACTATTGTAAAATATTTGAGGAGGTATTAAGTTGAGTGTATTTTTATGATAAAGAAACTGAGTAAGATTGAGTATATACTGTTTTCTTTATTATGCATCGTAAGTGTTTTTGCTTTTTCCAATAGTATGACTGATACTTACATTGTGCCAAAATGGTGTTATACTATTTTGGTTTTTGTGTTGTACTTGATTGTTATTTCAATCAAGAGTTTGTATAATAAGATTTTAAACTTTAATGTTTTGACGATGTCATATATTATAGTTGTTGTATGTACTTTTCAAGCTTTATATGGGATATCTCAATGGTTACAGTTGGTTCGTTTTGATAATAAATATGGGATAACTGGTAGCTTTGATAATCCAGCAGGTTTTGCAGTTAGTCTGTGTATTGGCTTGCCTTTTATATTATTGTGTATAAAATCAATCTCTTCAAGGTTTTGGATATTTGTAATGCAGTTGTTGGCTTTACTATTTATTTTTGCAATAGTTATATCTGAATCTAGGTCGGGCATGATAGGGGGGATGGCTATTATTTGTGTAGAATTATACAAACGTCTTCCAATAAGGATAAATTTCAAAGTCATTATAACTTGCTGTCTATTTATCTCATTATTATTTGGCAGTTATTTTTTGAAAAAAGATTCTGCCGATGGACGATTGCTGATTTGGAACTGTTCTTGGAGAATGATAATAGATTCTCCTATGTATGGACATGGATTTGATGCTTTTAGGGCTCATTATATGGACTATCAGGCAAACTATTTGAGTCAATACCCTAATAATGAATATGCGATGCTTGCTGACAATGTAATATCTCCATTTAATGAATATTTGAATGTGGCATTAAGTTTGTGGTTTTTTGGGTGTACTGATATTGGTCTTTGGCGTCTTATTTCTTATCGTTTGTTATTATAAAGACTATAAGTATGAAAAAAGGGTAGCACTACTTTCTCTTTTGGGAATAGCTGTATTTTCCATGTTCTCTTATCCATTAAAATATCCGTTTGTTTGGATTGTAATGTATTTTGATGTTTATGTGATATTACGTGGTAGCTTTATATGGGTAATCCCTTCTTTGGTCAAGAGGATATTATGTGTGGTTGCTATTATTGCAGGGATGGTGGTTTTTTTATAAACTATGTATGCGGATAGATGCTGAATACAAATGGAATGCTATAGCTTATTTCCCGACCAATGAGAATGTGAGAGCTTATAAAGATTTAATGCCGATTTTGGGTGATGATCCATATTTTTTATACAATTATGCAGTTGCTCTTTATGGCAAGGGTTGTTTGGAAGAGAGTTTGAATGTTGCTCTACAATGTAGAACTTATTGGGCTGACTATGATTTGGAACTATTGTTAGGCGATATTTATTTAGATAAAAATGAACATATCGAGGCTGAGAGTCACTATAGAAAAGCTTCATTTATGTGTCCTTCCAGGTTTACTCCATTATATAAAATCTATTCTTTGTATAGAAGAATAGGAGATGGAAAGGAAGCAACAGCAATGGCACAATTAATTCTTGAGAAACCTATTAAAATTCAATCTAATACCATTGATTTCATAAAAGCACAAGTTAGGCGGGATTTGGAATTGAAGTAAGGATATTGTTAGATAACTAAAATTTAATACCTCGTAAATATCTATGAATAAGTAGGTTTGGGAGGTTCAGAACTTCGTTAACAAATGGAATCTTCATTGTAGCTGTTTTTAGCAGTTCCCTATGATATATTAATAGTGTTTTTATGTAAATGTTAATGGTGTTAACAATCAATTTCTTAGGGAAATACATATCACTTATAATCTATTATAAATAAGGTGGGAGACTTTAGTTAGACAGAATTAAGAATAGCAAGAAGTTTAATGGCATTTGTTTTTGATTAATTTAAATAAGAGTTTTATTATGAAGAGATTAATTTTTGTAATTCAATTGATGATTGTCTGTAATGGTTTGGCTATGGCCGACCCGGTTATTTCTCTTAAGACATTGTTGCATGAGATGACAGACCGCTCCGCGCTGGCGCGTTGGCCCGAAAATACCTATACGTGTAAGCAGTTCAGCAGCTACGACCGTAGTTCGCATAACATGACGGATAAGCGTGCCTGGTTTGGTAATTTCGACCAAGGACAGTTTATCCGCCAGGAAGAGAACGGAGGGAGGACGGAATATGTGATGATGGATGCCGAAGGCCCCGGTGCCATAGTTCGTTTCTGGATGACTTTCTCCGGCATAAATCGGGGACAAGGGACTCTGCGTATCTACATAGACAATGAGGAAAAACCGGTAATTGAAGGCAATGTACGTGATATATTGAGCGGACAAGTCCTTTGTGGAGAACCTCTTTCAACTTCAGTACCCGATGAGGCTCCGATGGAAGAAAGAGGGCATAATTTATATTTGCCAATACCTTATGCCAAGCGGTGCAAGGTGACTATCGAATCGCCGGACTTGAAGATTACTCCGGAGGGGAAAATTGAGAGTAAGACCATTGTATACTATGCTATCAATTACCGCACTTATACTTCTCCGGTCAAGGTGATTTCTTTCTCGGCCAAAGAGTTGAAGAAGAATGCCCGGCTGATAGCTGCTGTCAATAAGAAGCTGTCGGAAGGAACACCTGGTATTGATACTCCGCTTGCGGGAAGAGAAAGTACGCTCAATCTGGCGGCTTCTCTGGCTCCGGGTGAAAGCCGTAGTTTTACGATTGACGGCTCTCGTGCCATTCGTCGTCTTTCGATGCGGATTGATGCCGATGACCGTCGCCAAGCACTTCGCTCTACGGTCTTGTCCATTGCCTTTGATGGGGAACTAACTGTCTGGGCTCCGGTCGGTGAGTTTTTCGGGGTAGGCTATTATCCCGTTGCAACTGGTACGTGGTATACGCGGGCCGTGCAGGATGATGTGATGAGTGCATGGTGGGTGATGCCTTTCGAGCGGAACTGTACGATTACCTTGACCAATTATGGGGAACAGCCGGTGGAGATATCCAAGGCTGCTGCAGTTAGTGGAAAGTGGCAGTGGGATGAGCGCTCCATGCACTTTGGTACCACATGGCAGCAGTTTACGCATATCCATGCCCGGGGCGATGAGTTTGCCCAGGACCTTACGTTTGCCGATCTTAAAGGTAGGGGCGTGTATGTGGGAGATGCGGTTACTGTCTATAACCCCAACTTGGGTTGGTGGGGAGAAGGAGATGAAAAGGTGTATGTGGACGGTGAAACCTTTCCGTCACACTTTGGAACGGGTACAGAAGATTATTATGGCTATGCCTGGGGGCGCTATGAACCGTGGATAAACCATCCTTTTGTTGCCCAACCCATAGGAGATGGTTGTTATGCTCACATAGGTTTGGCGCAGAATACCCGTGTTCGTAGTTTGGATGCGATTCCGTTTACCCGGAGCCTGCGCTTTGACATGGAGTTATTCGATTGGTCGAATATACACCTTAATTATGCTCCGATAACCTTCTGGTATATGCTTCCCGGAGGCGAAATACAGCCAAAACCCTTTGTGAGCGATGTACGCGAACGGGTTGCCAACCAACCGTCAGATATTTTCGGTTCAGGGATGAGTCTGGTTGTGGAGGGCGAAGTCATGCAGCCTCGTCCGGGGCATATGGGTTCCGTTGAATTGCAGACCAACTTCCACCCCTTGTGGAGTGAGGGTATGCAGCTCTACTGGAAAGAGTTTAAACCGGGAGATAAGCTGTCATTAGTTTTTGACAGTGAAGTGGAAGGAACTTATTATGCGAAAATACAGTTCACTGTGGCGCCTGATTATGGTACATTTGCCCTTCGTGTAAATGATAAGGTGATTACTCCGGAAGTCAGTCTGACCAATGGAGAAGTGTCTCTGCTTTTGGTGAATCTTGGGCGGGTCAATTTGAAAAAAGGAAAGAATGAGTTGCAGATTGAGTCGATTGCACTGGCTCCGGGACATGATACCGGTTTCTTTGGGATTGATAAGTTGACTCTTCGCAAATAATTCTGTAGACGTCTCTATCGCAGGGATTGTACTTGTATGGATAGCTTTGGATAAATAAAAGTCCAAGGCTATCTTTTTGTATCAGTTCTTTTTCTATGATAAAATGCTATCTTTGTCCTCAAAATAATAGGTAAGATGAAACTTCGTTCACTCTATATCCTTTCTATTGTAGGGCTGCTACTGGTAATTGTGGTGCAGATTGGTGGTATGATGTATGCTTACGACAATACCAAGAAAGAGGCGGAACGCGCACTGAACGAATGTTTTCGTCTGGCTTTTATCGAAACGGTGGACAACGAGATTAATAATTTACCGTTTCCTGACATGACTATCCCTTTTTACTCGTATCTATCCAAAGACAGTATCAGGTCTTTCGAAGATGAGATGTTTTTAAACTATCAGCAGGCAGCTTCCTTTCTCGAAGATGTATATCATGTCGCCATTCCATTAGATGTGATGGCGAGGTTGGTAGAGAAGAAACTGAAATGGAAAAATATAGACCGGACTGTAAATATCCGTCCTGCGACGGACAGAAGCAAGCGTTCGGTATATGTACGGTTCAAGTCTGTTCTTTCGGAAAAAGCCTGGTTGAATGAGAAGAAAGGAGAGGCCATTGAAGCTGTCATGTTTTCTCCTTTTATACCGCTTGTCAAGGATATAGTCTTTTTGTTCCTTCCTACGCTTCTCTTGGTTGTTTTTCTGGTGTACAGTTGGGCCAGGCAAATGGATTCCATACTTAAACAAGGTAATGATATTGAGAAGCAGCGGTCTGCTTTTTATGTGCTGGCAGAGAAGATGAGGTTGCCGATAGGTGAGGTACGTAGTCAGATATCGGAGAGCCGGTGGGCAGATATAGAAGCCTCGGGGCAACATTTGCTGGACATGACAGAACATACGCTTACGGGAGCTAAGCAAAGCGAACGGCAGCGGCAGGTGCGCAAGCAATATTCTTTTAAAGTCTTTTCGATTGTCGGGTTGATTGCCGGCTGTCTGCTGATGGTAGTCTGGTTTGTCTATCTGTACCGTGCTTCTTTCAAAGAAACTGCCTATCAGGTAAATGATTGTTTTGAAGCAGCTTTTTATGACGAGGTCTTGAAACGCCGCCTTTCTTTGCTCTACGAACAGACTGATAGGGATGGAAAGGATGAATGGGAAGAGAGTGTTGAATCGCCTTTTGCAAAGGAGCAAAGGGAATTTCTGGAGAAAGAGCAGTCGAAGTATAAGGTGAACCGCTTTGGAGTGGTACATATGTACAATCCGGTCGATTTGAATTATCGACTACGCTCTGCTTTGATTATGCAGCGCAGCATCAATGAAAGCGGAATGGAACTTCCTCTCTCCGTGCAGTACCTCGATTCTGCTTTTGCTTCCAGGTTGGAAGCCTTGGGAATGACCTATAAGAGTGGTATCCGCCAGTACTACGCTCCCTCCGATAGTACAGTGGTGGAAGCAGGATATGCCTCGGCAAAATATCAGGATATTTCTTCCCGGTTTATACCGTTGAAGGAGGACAGCATCCTTTGTATACAAGGTGTGGTGAAGAATCCGTATCGCTACGTCATAAGTTCCGTATGGTATCTGTTTCTGCCTCTTTGGGTGATGTTTTTGGTGGTGTTGGACTGTATTCTCGGCCAGGTGAAAGTTTTGCGTACACAGCGGCATTTGGAGCAATTCCAGAAGGATTTTACTTATGCTATGATACACGACATGAAGTCTCCTCTGAGTTCCATCCTGATGGGAGCTCATATTCTGAATAGCGGCAAATTGTCCGGTAAGCCCGGAAAAGAAGAGAAATACCGGCAGGCGATGATGGAAGAGTGTGAGCATCTGCTTACCCTTTCCAATCGTGTACTGGTACTTACCAAGCTGGATGAGGGACATTTGGAACTCCATCAGGAAGAGGTGCCTTTGCGGCCTTTACTTGATGATATGATTGCCAAAATTTCTCTGAAAACCAGCAAAAGGGTAGAATTTACGACCGTTTATCATCGTTGTGAAATGGTGTATGCCGATGCCTTCTGTTTGCGTGAAGTGTTGGGCAATCTGCTGGACAATGCCATTAAATATTCCCATGAAGAGGTAAAGATAGATATTATTTGCGAATCGGAGAAAGGCTTCTGCAAGATAAAGGTGTGTGACAACGGATTGGGTATTCCCTTAAAAGACCAGTCTCTTATCTTCAACCGTTTTGAACGTTCTGCAGCAGTCGGGCGAAGTGGAAGGGGCGGTGCTGCAGGTTTTGGTCTGGGCCTGAATTATGTACAGCAGGTGATGCTGGCACATGGCGGCAGGGTAGAAGTGGAAAGTGAAGAGGGGTGCTTCAGTGAATTTACACTCTACTTTCCTATTGAGACTGTATAAATTTACCACACGTGGAGATTCAATCCTTCTGATTTGTCAGTAATATAGGAGTCTCCGCCGAATGAGCGTAATTGCCAGAGGATGTAAAGGTCGTCGAACTCATGACAGCCAGTAATATTCCAAATCGTGTGACATCATAATTGCCACTTGTCATACCATATATAAGGGGCAATATACCCAGTAGCAGGAAGGGCAGCAGGCATGTGGTGCGATATTGCCACATGCGTATCGGCGAAAACAATCTGAACAACAGTTTATGTAGGAATAGATTTACCAGGACAGCTGCCAATATACACATGAAGAATCTGACCAGCGATAGATGGCTGGTTGTTTCTCCATGTATCGACTGAAACAGAATCAGCATTGGTACTGCAAATACTATGGCAGCTATGATGCCGTATTTATTAATCCTCTTGCCCGAAACTACTATCTCTGTCCCTTTTCGGCTTTTTGTTATTGAAATATCTGCTTTCATAGTGTGGATTTTTTGTATTGATGTTGCAAAGGTAGAGTGGGGCACATGCTTCATAAGTTATCGCTACGTTAATATTAGGTTAAGAGGCGTTGTTTTCCTCGTTTATTTTATAGCAATATGACTGTTGCATTCATTCTTTTCCTTATTTTTGCAATATATAATAAACGCATTATGATAAAGTTATTGTTGGTAGAAGACGATGCAAGCTTGAGATATATAGTTCAGGGAGGGTTGGAAGATATGATAGGCGGTTATGAAGTGATTACTGCCGCCAATGGCGAGGAGGGCTTGAAACAGTGGAAAGAACAACATCCTGATGTGATAGTATCTGATATAGAAATGCCCGTTATGAACGGTTACGAGATGGTGAAGCGTATCCGCGAGACAGATGGGGAAACTCCGATTCTGTTCTCCTCTGCCCTGATATCTCCTAAAGATGTGGTAAAAGGTTATGAAATCGGTGCCAATAACTATATAAAGAAACCGTTCATTCCCGAAGAACTGGATGCACATGTCCACGCCTTATTGAAGCTTTCCAAAGGCAAAAAATCGAAAGACACGAGTCAATGCTACAAGATAGGCAAGGAATATGTGTTGGATGCCACACATGCCACTTTGAAACATGCTTCGGGTGTAAACAAGACTTTGACTGTGCGCGAGACAGGTTTGTTGCAGATGCTTTGTGAGAAGCGGGGAGACGTTATCCGCCGGGAAGCTATCTTGGATAAATTCTGGAATACGGAAGATGATTACTTTGCTTCCCGCAGCCTGGATGTATTTGTGACGAGACTTCGGAAATTTCTTTCGGAAGACGAGTCGGTAACCATTAAAACAGTGAAAGGAGTAGGATTGATACTGATAGAAAATTAATAATGTATCCTTCTATATTGCAATAATTTAGCAGTACATGTACTGTTCTTCTGGTTTATTTTCGTTATTTTTGTATAGCAGTATTATATGAATATAAAGAAGGAGGGTATATGCGTATAAAACGGAAAGTCAGTATCTCTTGTCTTGGTGGTCGTTTGGGAATCTGCCTGCTGTTGGCTTTTGTGCCGCAATTGCTTTTTGCGCAGGAAGACAGTGTACGTTTCATTCGTGACAGTATACAGATACAGCCGGAATTCAATGAATCTCTATTCTCTCCTTTTGAGCTTCCTTCTGAAAACTCTGCCCCTTCTTCCATGTTTCATCCGGAGCACTCCTATTCCCTGCCCGATTTTTCACTGAAAGAGTCTCTTCGTCTGCCTTATCAGACCAATCCTTCCCTGCTATTTCGGGAGATTACAGTACAAGCGGTGTATTAAGACAGTTTCCTCACGGTATGTTATTCGGTTCCGGTGGGCAGACCAGCGTATCGGGTATCGGACGTTTCAACAATGCTTCCCTGGGATATCAGCATGCCTTTAACCAAAGGCTGACGCTCCAGCTTGGCGTAGATGCATGAAGATAAATATGATTCATTCCACCGGGCAGGCTTTCAATACTTCGGGAGCTTTGCGGTATCAGGCTTCGGACCGTGTAGCTTTTAAGGTTTTCGGTTCGTATGCCATAGGAAATACTTACGGGATGGATACCCACCGCTACGGTGCCACCATGTCTCTGGATATGTCCGAACGTTTTGGTATGGAAGTTGGAGTACAACGTTATTACGATGCTTATCGCGGTCGTTGGGAGACGGTTCCCGTTGTGATTCCCTATTATAATTTCGACAAGTTTAAATTAAGTCTGGATGTAGGTGGAATCTTGTATGAGATTCTGCGTAACACCGTCTTTGATAATAGAGGGGGCAGTGGCGGAGCGACTATTGCCCCACCACGTTTTCAGATGCCGCCATTGAGATAAGATAAGTATAAATCAGCTTTTTGTAGGGACAATCATCAAACAGTTTACTACTGTTACATAATATTATTGCTAATGTAGAAATACTTTCATGATATTTCGTTTATTTTTTGTTTTGCTGTTCGTTTTTGTGCGGACAGTTGTCCGAAAATGGACATTACTATAAAATAGTTATTCTTTGATAATCAGTGATTTAATTCTTTGGCACGCAGATTGACTATATATAGGCGAAGGCGGTTACGAAACAACAACCTCCTCAGAGAAAGAAGTAATAACAATAAAAAATAACGATTATGAAAGCAACAGTATTTTCAAAAGCAGTGGTAATGATGGCAGTGGTAATGGCAAGTGTAATGAACTTTTCTGCAAGTGCGGCAACTCCTGCCGATTATGTGAAAAACGAGGAGATGACCGGCGAACTGATGACCGCCAAGACTATCTTCCGCAATGAGGACGGACACCTTTTCCGTCACCTCCGCTACACTTACACTTATGACAGTGAGAACCGTGTGACGAGCAAGGAAGCTTTCAAGTGGGATAGCGTAAAGGAAGCCTGGGTGCCTTATTTCAAGCTGGATGTTGAATACACTGACAGTGAAGTTGAGTTGAACTATGCCCGTTGGAACAGTAGAACTAATGGTTACGACAGCTATACGCAAACTACCGTTTACGAACTGAATGACAGCAATGCGGCTTTGATGTTGGCAAGTACCAAATAAAGGATAATATATCAAATACAAAAGAGCCAAGTATCGTGAGGTGACACACCTTTGATACTTGGCTCTTTTTCGTTGAGGAAATGTATTATTGTTTCTCTGTTATCAGTCCGACAGCATAATTCAGCACTGTATCTTCATCCTTCATGAAATCTGCTACGGTTTGGGATACTTGATGATGGGGCGGTATGCCTATACCTTCCATGGGGAAACCTTTAGAAGAGACGTCCGGCTGGCGGGTAGGGATACGGAAATAGGTCCGCTGTTTGGTACAGAAAGGACGGGGGCCATTGCCGGTATCCCCTCCGGTAGCTTCGCCGATGAGGGTGACATTTCCGCTTTCCTTCATGTCGAGTGTGAAGCTCTCGGCAGCAGAGAGCGTATATGTGTCGGTCAGCAGATAGATTTTACCTTTATAGGCGTCGGCTTCGGGCTGCATGATGTAGCTCTTGCTGACGCAGTGTGGTTGTGCTTCGCGGATGAAGTACTTGCAGATGTTTACTCCATTCATGCTGTTTCCTCCGCCGTTTCTACGTACGTCTATAATGAGGTATGGTAAATCCTTGACTTTGGGATAGACCGCCTTGAAATCTTCCATGACGGGGTTCATCATGGTTTTGATGGTAAGGTAACCAATGCTGTCTTGTAATATCCTGCTCTCCACAGTTTGTTCTTCGTTATCCGGAAAATAGTCCCTTTGTTTCAAGGGAAGGGTGACGGTCAGAGTATCGCCCCCTCTCAGCAGTGTATAGTTTCTTAGGGTGTCTGCATAACTACGGAACGCATCATAGGCTGTACGGAGCCGTCTGTGGGGGACGGTAGATGCTTCGGTATATTTTTCGTTCTGTTCAATCCATTGTTTATAGGGGAGTCCGTTGATAGCTATAATCCGGTCTTTGTCCTGGAAGCCGTATTCTGTCAGATAGTCACTGGGTTTGTCAACGAACAAGGAATCCTCTATAAAGCTACGCGCTGATTGGCTGTGTACCTCTTGTAGCAGGTAATGGCGTGGGCGCATTGTAAGGCAGAGATGTATTCCTGCACTATCAGTCCGTAGTCTGTGGTGGTCTGCGCCTGGCGAACGCGGGCGTCACAAGCTTGATACAATGAATCCATATTCAGATGCTTGGCTTGGTATAATGAATAATTCTCCATGACAATCTGGTGTATTTCTTTGAAATCTTCTTCAAACTGCGAGGGGGTTAACGGTAGTTCCGCGATGTAGAAGTTTTCTACATCAATCTGCTTGTCATTATAGAAATAGTTGGCATAAACATACAAACCACACCAAATGGTTGCCAGTACAGCCATTACGATGACTATTACTTTTGAAATTTTTTTCAGAATCTTCATGTTTTATAGAGTTTAGTCGATATTTGCTTTTTCGGCAAAAATAGTAATAATTTTTGTTAATCTTATTTTTCTAACTCCTTATTTGCCAATAATGGTAACATGGAGGTAACTAACTGAGCTTCAAGTGCCTTCTTGTACGATGTCTGGTAGTTGGCTAACTTTGCAGCCGTAAATCAAAACATACTAAGGAGAAGTGATTATGAAGAACTATCAGAAAGTAAATGTGCCCGCAGGCGAGGCACGTGTCGAGTTGCACGATTCATTGAATCTGACTGGTGCAGAAGTATCTATCAGCAATTTGCCGGCTGGTGCAGGAGTACCTTTTGTGCATTCGCACAAGCAAAATGAAGAAATTTATGCCGTCCTCTCCGGACGCGGCACCATGGTGGTTGACGGAGAAACCGTAGAACTGCAGGCGGGTGACTGGCTTCGCGTGGCTCCGGCAGGAGAACGCCAATTGTCGGCTGCGGCAGACAGCGCCATCAGTGTGATTTGTATTCAGGTGAAAGCCGGCTCTCTGGAAGGCTTTACGATGACGGACGGTGTGGTGAAGTAAGAGGAAGTCACACAAGTAAAATTAAGGTGATAGGGGATGGTCTGTGGTGCAGGCTATTCCCTATTGTCATATGATGTGCAGTGATTTATTGACTGCGATTTGTTTTAAGTCAAAATAATCATATATTTTGTACTATACCTAAGAAAACAGACTATGTCAACTGATGCAATAAAACAGAAATTATGATTAAATTGAAGAAAGAGCATTGTTTCTGTCACATAACGAGGACCCAATCAAAGAGCTTAAAACTAAGAATTGAAAACATAATATCATGCCCCAGCATAATGCCATCAAGCTTTTCGAAGCGAAGAAAGTCCGAACCGTTTGGGACGACATAGAAGAAAGATGGTACTTCTCAATAGTAGATGTGGTGACAGTCTGCTGTATGCCTATCCAGTTACGTCTCCGATAGATTGGAAAAGGAAAGATATAAGAGGAAACGTGTTTTCATTTTGTTCTTGTTTTGGGCGCAAAAGTAATAAATATCTCCGTTAACCTAACATTAACGTAACGATAACCTAAAAGCTTTTTACCACCTCCTATCTTTGCAATGTCGAAAGGGAACAACTCCCCCAAAGACAAGAACTTGAAACAAAATGTATAACTTAAAAAATAGAACCATTATGAAGACTTTAGTAATTTCAGCAATCATCGCAATGACCTCTTTAGTAAACGTAGTAAGCGCAGCAGCCGTTAACCGTACAGACAACTTTGCCTATAATACCGAAACCAACGACGGCCGTGTGGAAACACAAACCGTATTCAAAGTGGAGAATCAGAAATTCCTGCACCGCCACCTGAAGTACAATTACATTTACGACAACTCCGGTCGCATCTCCCAAAAAGAAGTGCTGAAATGGAACGAATCCACGCAAAGCTTTGAGAAGCACCACAGTCTTAACTTCTTCTATACGGACGACGTCACTGTGGAATACGCCCTCTGGAACGAGCAAAGCAATGCCTACACCGACATCAAGCAGAAAGCCGTCTATCGGCAGACCGACAGCAGTGTCTTGCGCTACCTCAGCTACGAATGGGACGAAAAGAACAATGACTGGAGCTTGACAGCAGACCATCACATGACGGATGAATCTGTGCAGCTATTGGCAGAGAAATAAGAACAGATTTGAATAAGCTGATTTTCTGTAATTATATAGGCAATGCGTTTTTTTGTTTTCCCGGCACCAGGGAAGGCAGAGTTCCCCGGTGTCGGAGAGGGTGTTCCTCGGTGCCGGAGAAATACCCATTTAAAAGGCGTTTGGAGTGGCATTACGCATTGCAACATTGAAACGCTAAAATTGTCAATAAGAAAAAGGATGATACCATGCTTTTCAAACATTAATTTTTGATACTTACCGACTTTTTTTAACCCTATTTCGACTTTTTATTTGTACTTTTGCACCGGATTTCTTAATCAATAGTGCTCGAAATTCGGTTCTCATCTTTTTTATATTCCCTGATGAGGCCGTTTGTAGCGCATTGTGGCAGATGTTGTACTGTCCGGACTCTTATGGTTCATTATTAGTATTTCCGAGGGAATGAACAGAGGTTAACGGCTTATAGTTAACGGTTAGAGGAAAAAATAATGAACAACAATACATCTATTTTTATTTCATGAACAAACTTATGGTTTATTCTGCTCTGGCTGTCGCTCTGATGGCCGGAGAGCCTTTGTCTTGTGCATATATATGCACAAGACAAGGCTGTGCAGGCGATGACACTCACGGCACTTTACAATCTTGCTGACCAACAGAGTCAGAAGGTGAGGGTGAGTGAGGTGGCTTTGCAGGCAGCTAGCGAAGGGGTGGCAGCAGCCAAATCGGCTTTGCTGCCGAGTGTGGATTTGAGCCTTCAGGGCAGTTATACGGGCAATGCTTCATGCTGTCGCGAGGTTTTTCGACCGATGGAACGACCGATTACATCGTGCCGGGTATGGGAGCTATTCCCGTGGCAAACGGTAAGCAGGACACCCCCCATTGGGGAAATAGCTTCACGGCTCAGGTGTCGCAGGTTGTGTATGCCGGTGGCGCTATCCGTTCGGGCATCCGCATGGCAGAATTGGGCAAGGAGATGGCAGAACTCGATGTGGAGAAGAACCGCCAGGAGGTGCGCTTCTTGTTGACGGGTTACTATCTTGACCTCTACAAGTTAGGCAATCAGATAGAAGTGGTGCGTCAGAATATCGCACTTACGCAGAAGGAGATTGACCAAATGAAAGCCCGCCGTGAGCAGGTACTGTTTTGCAGAACGACATCACTCGCTATGAATTCCAGTTGCAGGGTCTTGAACTCACACTGGCAAAGCTCACCGATGCCTCTACCATCATCAACCATCAACTGGTTACAACGCTTCATTTACCGGAGCAGACGGTTATAGTTCCCGATAAGAATGAGCTTGACACAGAAATAAGCGCACTCTCGGCAATCGCCGTTCAAGACACATGGCAGCAGACGGCAACGGACAACAATCTTGGTATCTGCCAGGCAACGGTTGCCACAAATCTTGCAGAGCAGAAGGTGAAGCAGGCAAAGGCGGAGTCATTGCCTTCGGTGGCTGTCGTGGCAGAGAATCATCTCTTTGGTCCTTATACACAAGACCTCATCCCGAAGGATTGCAATGTAAACGTGTGGTTTGTCGGGATAGGCGTAAAGTTCAGCCTTGGCAGTCTTTGGAAGAACAAACACCACATCCGCAAGGCACGTACAGAGCATCGGCAGTCGAGGGAAGCGCTCGCCTTGGCTCGTGAGGGTGTGGAGAATGCTGTACAGGCAAACTACACCAACCTCCTTACGTCCTACACCGAGGTGAAGACACAGCAGAAGCAGGTGGAACTTGCCAATCAGAACTACTCCGTGGTGCAGAACCGTTATCAGAACGACCTTGCACTCCTTACCGACATGGTCGATGCCTCCAACATGAAACTCTCCGCCGAAATGGCACTGGTCAATGCCCGCATCAGCATGCTTTATAATTTCTATACACTCAAATACGTAACAAATACTTTATAATAATGGAAAAGAACAAGATACACATCTATTTATACAATGCGCTCATCGTGCTTTGCCTCTTGGGTGGAGCCGTTTATGTGGTGAGCCAGTTTATGCACTTCGGCGGTGGAGAATTTACCGACAATGCCCGTGTACGCCAGAACGTCGTGCCTCAGAGCAGCCGTGTGCAAGGCTTCATCCGTGAGGTACGGTTCGCGGATTTCCAGCAAGTAAAGAAAGGCGATACGCTTGCCATCATCGAGGATGCCGAATTTCGCTTGCGACTGGCCCAAGCCGAGACCGACCTTATCCGTGCCGAACACGGTTCGCAGGGAACGGCAAGCAGCATCGTTACCACCAAGACAAGCATGACCGTTACCGAAGCCGGCATCGAATCCGCACGTGTACAGATGGAGAATGCCATGCGTGAGGATACTCGTTTCAAGAAGCTCCTCAGTCAGGATGCTGTTACCCGACAACAGTATGATAAAGTACATACGGGCTATCTGAGTGCCAAGGCAGCCTACGAGCAGGCGGTTCGTTCACGTCAGATGCAGTCGGCTGTTGTGGCCGAACAGGGGCATCACCTTTCCGTTTCGGAGCAGGGCATCGAACTGGCTCGTCGTGCCGTCGACCTCGCCCGTCTCAACCTCTCCTATTGCTACATCATTGCCACTTGTAACGGTACCGTTGGTACGAAGGATATTCACGTAGGTCAGCTTGTCAATCCGGGCCAGGTACTGGTGAGTATTGTTGACAATGGTGAACGTTGGGTTGAGGCAAACTACAAGGAAAGCCAGTTGCCTCACATCAAGGTGGGTGGTAAGGCTGAGATTACAGCCGATGCCGTTCCCGGTATACAATATACGGGTACGGTGGAACGTATCTCTGATGCTACCGGCAGTGCCTTCTCACTTATTCCCATCGACAATGCCACGGGTAATTTTGTGAAGGTCGAACAGCGCGTCACCGTACGCATCAAGCTCGATGAGAATGCTGATGTTGCCAGGCTCAAGGGCGGTTATAATGTGGAATGTATCGTTGAGGAGTAATGGGACAATTGACTGAATTCTTTATGAAGAGCGCCGGTGGCCCTCCACCCGGCATGGGCTTTTCCATGCCTATGATGAAGGGATGGGTGCCTCGCCGGATACAGCCGTGGCTGTACGTGCTGACCGCCTTTTGCTTCCAGTTCGGCGGTGGCATCTACCTTGGTGCACTGGATGGCATTCGTGGCACCACCGACTTCATGATCGAGGACGTGCTCTTTCTGCTTTATGCCACCCTCGCGGGCATGGCTGTCTATTTTCCTATGCTTTTCCGCATTGAAGTTCCGCTTCACCAACAAGCAGTTGCTCTGCGGTTCTGCCATCGTTCTTGCCGTATGCAATGTGCTGACGATGCATTGCCAGTCGATGCCTGTGCTCATGATAGTGTGCTTCATAGCCGGAATGGCTAAGATACAGGGCACGTTCGAGTGCATGAGCAACATCCAGCTTTGGATTACCCCCCGACGCGATTTTGCCGTTTTCTTCCCCGTGCTTCACATCATCCTGCTCACCGCCATCGAGGGTAGCGGATGGCTTGCCGCCTGGTTCGGTCATCATTTCACATGGCAGATGATGCACGTCTTCACCATCGGCACTATGTCGTTCGTATTGCTCACGCAGGCCATCTTCTGCCGTCCGTTTTGTCCCATGCCCCAGCGTCTGTCGCTCAAAGGTATCGACTTTCAGGGAGCATTGCTCATCTGCGGACTGATGCTCGTGGTGTCGTACATTGTGGTGTACGGCGACTATTTCATGTGGTTCGATACCCTCCGCATACGCCTTCTGTTCGGTGCTGCCATTGTGCTTTCCGGCATTGTGCTCTACCGCTTGCGCTACTACCGTTACCCCTACATCGAGCTTGGTCTTTTTACACGTCGCAACGTTGTTCCCATCCTCCTCGTCACCTTCTTTGCCGAACTCGCTTTCGGTGCTGAACACACGATGGAAGAGATACTCTACAGCGAAGTCATCCGGCTGGAGGAGCTGACCAAAGAGTCGCAGTATATGTGGGCACTTCCCGGCATGTACCTCGGTATCCTGCTCGATCTCTATTGGCTGAAAGTCAAGAAGTGGAAGGTGTGGAAACTCTTCGGCATTGCCTTCATCGGTATCGCACTCTATGGCATGCTGATGTACTTCACGCTTGACATAAACGTCAATATCGAGCAGTACCGCTTTGCCATCTTTTTGCGAGGATTTGCGTATGCCATCCTTGCCCCGACATTGATGTGGGCTTTAGACGAATCAGTGCCAAGTCTTGAGCAGTTCTTCATGGGCTTGTTCGTGTTCAACATCCTCCACATGTATCTGGCAGGAGCGGCAGGTTATGGCATTTATACCACTATCTTCTCGCACTTTATGAACGACAACATGATGAGCTACGGACAGCAACTCACTCTCACGCATTTGGATATGGCGCACTTCAACCTCGGCGAATACGTTGGCCGCGACTTCCTGCACTCCATGATGATGGTGGCAATGAAGCAGGTCTATGGCTATGTTATCTGGTTCGCTTTAGCCTTGCCGCCCTCTTCCTGCTGTGCGATATTCCTGCTGTCCGTACAAATATCCGCAAAGTTCCCCGCTGGCCGGTTTATGCCATCGAGTATCTTGCGAGAAGGAAGTAAAGGCGCCGGCAAAGCAGAAGATTTCATCGGCAGTGATATTACAGCTCTGCGCATCTGTTTCTGGGTAAACAGTGATATCCGTATCACGGCATCCGGCACTACCCGTACCGAGGGACTTGCGCTGAAGGGAGGCCTTCTTTTCTCCAAAAATGACCGGTATTGATTCGGGACAGACGGCATCATCGTCAATCTGGCCGGTAGTGAGCGTGGAGTAGATGATGGAGAAGGAGGTGGAGGCATTACTGAAGGAGCGTCTCAGTACCCGTGGCTTTACGTTTACCAACATACAGTCGTCCGTGAAACCCAACGATGTGCTGCAAGCTGCCATTGTCTACCGGTGGAAATACGTTACCATTCTTGAAGTTGCAATGACAAGCTCATGAGAACTCATTGGCAACTTGATTCTTTGGGGAAGGTACTGATTGTGTACGCGGGTACTCACAAATAAATCAAGCGGTAAGCCATCTATCTTTTTCTTTGCTAAGATTTATTCGTCCGATACTTGTTGAATTATCGTCCGACAGCTGTTGCAGATTCGTCCGACAACTGTCGGACGATAATTCAACGGCTGTCGGACGAATAAGTTTTAGTAAGCAAGAATTTAAAATGCAGTATTGCAGGAATTGTTGCTTAAATAGGGAATGTAGTAAATGGGAGACTGGCAATATAGACTACCGATTGGGAGCTCGCAGGCGACGGCTGTCGGGGGTCATTGAAGCTATGAGGTCACTGTTGAAAAGGAGAACACTTTCTTTGCCGGCACGGCTTCCTGTATTTTTTACGTCCACAGTGAAGATAAGCTCGTCATCGGCTGTGAAGTCTGCCTTGTTTACTTTCAGATTGCTATAGCTGAAGCAGGTATAGCTTAGTCCGTATCCAAAAGCCCATTGCACGGATACAACCGCGTCATAGTCGTAGGCCCCTTCCATTTTTTCCACTTCCTCGCTCACCTTGTAGTTGTAGTTGATGAGTGAGTTGATTTCTTTCGGATAGGTGAAGGGCAGCTTTCCACTGAAGTTTTCATCACCGCTGAGCAGGTTGGCAAGGGTGTCTCCTCCGTAGTTTCCCGGCAGAATGATGTCTACTACGGCCTTTGCCATCGGCTCTATTTCATTGATGAGGCGGGGACGGCCTTCATTCAGTATAAGGATGACGGGTTTTCCCGTAGCAGACAGTGCTTTTACTAAATCGAGCTGATTGCGCGAGAGGGTCAGGTCAGTCAGGTTGCCGGGAGTTTCACAATAAGAATTTTCACCGATGCAGGCGATGATGTAATCGACTTCTGTGGCTGCTTTCACGGCTTTTTCGATTTCCGGCTTGTTTTCGGCCCAATAAGCCCCTTTTTCATTGTAGGTGACGCCGGGTGGCGTCATTAATGCGGCTTATGGGTACTTCGCCTTCGTGTACAAGTTCTTTCAGCAGTGTACAGAAATCCCATTCATAAGGTTCCATGGCCATGTCGATACCTGCGTTGATGGCGATTTTGATGGCTTCTTTCTTGTCGCTGCCACTTTTTCGCGGCGCCAGAGGTTGTTGATGTCAGCCCAGTCCGTGACAAGTACTCCATCCCAGTTCAGTTCTTCTTTCAGCCATTAGGTCAAGAGTTTGTAATTGGCGTGTACGGGCAATCCGTTGACAGAACACGAATTTGCCATGACGGATAATGCTCCTGCTTTTACACAAGCCAGGAAAGGAGCAAAGTGTTTCTCACGAAGGTCTTGAGCCGAGATGTATACCGGTGTACGGTCTTTTCCGGTGAAGGGGACGCTGTAGCCCATATAATGCTTTAGAGGAAAGAGCGTTCCACCATTGTGTAGGTTGTCCCGTGATTTTGGTCTAGTCCATAGATGCAGGGTATGCCGATTTCTCTCATGGCCTATTTTCTCTTCAAGGGTCATTTTTTCAGTAGGGCTTCCACTTTCTGCTCTATTTTTTTGTCTTGTGGAATAGCTGGAGCAGCTGCTTGCTGCGCCATTGTTGGCAGGAGAAACATGCTTGCCAACAAGAAAGATTTTATTCTATTCATGGTAGTGTGTATTTGGGTTCAACAATCATTTGGATGTTTGGTATTCTTCTTCATCAACCAGTGTTGTTTCAGCCACTCGCGTACCGGTTCGTCATACAGTTTGAGGCAAGCGTATGCAATGGCAATGGAGAGTACAAAGACGGATACGGCAATGAACAAGTGCATTCCTGCCGGTGCGTCGGGGTTATTCCGTGCCCAGGCTATCTGCATGTATATCAGCGGGAAGTGTGTGATGTACAGCGGATAGGATAGTTCGCCCAGGAATTTGCAGAGGCTACGGAACGCTTGCCCGTGACGTTGCTGCCTGCTCCCATAGCCACTATCAGCGGGAAAGAGGGCGAGCACGCTTACGGCTTCGTAGACGCCGTTCATCCATTGGCTGGTCTCGCCTCCGATGCGCGGTATCACGAGGATAACAGTCACCAGCAGGGAACACCAGTAGAATCCTCTCTTCACCTTCACCTGCTTGCCTATGCGAGACAACAGCAGACCCATGAAGAAGGGATAGAGCAGGCGTGAAATGCCTATATAGAGCTGGCCGGGTGTCAGGCTCCAGCCGCCGATGAGGGTGTAGGCGGCTTCTCCCCGCGATGAAAGAAGCCCAAAGGTATCTATGTTGAGCGTGACGTCGAGCGTAAGGCAGGCAGAGAGTCCGACGAATATGCCCAGTGCCAGTTTGGAGAAGCGGCGGATGAATAGGCATAGAGCACATTGGCAATATATTCCCACATCAGCGACCAGGTGGGGCCGTTCAACGCGTTTGTCTCCCACCAGCCCCGGATGTCCCATGAAGTGGGGGTGGGGAACATAAGGCAGCCAGGAGTGTCATCAGCAGCACGTTCCACCACGGTGTCTGCATCACCATCGGGAAGGCGGAGCAGGCACTGAAGTAGAATAGGGAGGCGCCGAGGAGTGTACCCATAATCACCATGGGGTGCAGGCGTACCAAGCGTCGCTTGAAGAAGTCCCACGTTGTCATACGGTCCCAGCGGTCGTCGTAGGCATAACCGATGACGAAGCCGGAGAGTACGAAGAAGAAGTCCACGGCCAAGTAGCCGTGGTTCAAAATCTGGTGGGCAGGCCCTGCGGAATAGGTTTCAAAAAGATGGAAAGCTACCACGATTATTGCGGCTACGCCGCGAAGCCCGTCCAGTATTTCGTAACGCGGCTTGGATGCTAAATAAGTTGTTGTCTTCATTGGAATTATGTTTGTTGTTAGATTAATATTCTTCTAAAATGCGGACGTGTCATGACCACCACAGATTACACAGATTATTTTAGGAGCTCTGATAATCAAGAACTTTTATCGGTGTTAATCTGTGTAATCTGTGGTGAGTGTGTATTTTGACACATCCTCAGACAATCCGGATTCCCGGCATAACTTTATTTCGCGGGCAAAGTTAGTCTGCAATTTCTCCGGGCATTTCTCTTATTGTTTATTAGGATTGTCTTATATTTGCATTTACTCCCCTTCAGGGAGATATTTTACCCAAATTATGAATGATAATGCAGTGCCTCGGCCGGAAAACACTTCTTTTACCTTCGACGATGTATGCCTGGCTCCCGGCGAGCAGATAGGTCTGCATGAGCAGGCAACGTGGGAGTTGTCGTATATCATCGTAGGCTCCGGCATGCGGCTGATAGGTGACCGTACTGAACCTTTCGGGAGTGGGGAAGTAGTGATAGTTCCTCCGGAGATACCGCATTGCTGGTATTTCGAGAATGATGTGACAGATGCGCAGGGGCGTATTGCCAATATCACGATAACTTTCGGCCGGGAATTTCTTGACAACTGCTGTGTTGCTTTCCCTGAGCTGCTGGAATGTACGGAGAAACTGAAACGGAAAAGGGATGCCGTGAAGTTCGGGAAGGAAAAGTCGGCGGCTATTGCTTCCGTCCTCGAGGAGATGCGTCCTTTGGGGAGGCTGAACGCATCCCGCTGATGATAAAACTGCTGCTTATTCTTGCCGGGAGCAGGAAGAGAGTGTGGTGGGGCGGTATCAGAAGATGGACCCGGAACGGGAGCGAATGAATAGGATACAAGTCTACGTCGTTTGTAACGCCAAGCGGGATATTACGCTGGATGACGTTGCCCGCCACGTGGGGATGAACCGCACTTCTTTCTGTATCTTTTTCAAGAAAGTCTCGGGGAAGACTTTCGTCACTTATCTCAATGAATACCGCATTGAGCTTGCCTGCCGGCTGCTGAAACAACAAAAGGTATCCGTAGCAGAAATCTGCTATCAGGTGGGATTCAACAATGTTCCTTATTTCAACCGGGTTTTCAAGAAGATGAAGGGCGTTTCGCCGAGTGAATATGTCTTTTTGTAAGGGAAAAGGGGAAGATACGAAAGGTGTGGGCATAAAAAAAGGAGTACCGCTGTACTCCAACCTTTGTTAACCTTAAATCTAATACTATGAAAAACACATTGCAAAGGTACGGACTTTTTGCTTATCTCCAAATAAAGCAAATAAAAAAGGCTGTTTTATAACATGTTTTAGGAAAACACGTCTCTTTGTTAAGGCTTGCTAAGGTTTTGAAGCCTCTACGCAGCTGTTTTCTAAAAAAGAATTATCTTTGTCACATTAAGTTTTGGGCCTTACTTGACGATTTTCTGCTCTCTTGGCTCAAAATCCTGGAAATTAAAAATTAAAGACTTGTATGCACGAAGATATTGTCCTTACCCCGATGATGAAACAGTTCCTCGACTTGAAGGCAAAGCATCCCGATGCTGTCATGCTGTTTCGTTGTGGTGACTTCTATGAAACCTATTCCACCGATGCCGTCGTCGCGTCCGAAATCCTCGGTATTACCTTGACCAAACGTGCCAACGGCAAGGGGAAAACCATCGAAATGGCGGGCTTTCCGCATCATGCACTCGACACCTATCTGCCCAAGCTGATACGTGCCGGCAAGCGCGTGGCCATCTGCGACCAGTTGGAGGACCCGAAGTTGACAAAGAAACTCGTAAAGCGGGGCATCACGGAGCTGGTGACGCCGGGAGTCTCCATCAACGACAATGTGCTGAACTACCGGGAGAACAACTTTCTGGCTGCCGTACACTTCGGCAAGGGTGCCTGCGGTGTGGCTTTCCTGGACATATCTACGGGCGAATTTCTGACGGCGGAAGGCCCTTTCGACTATGTGGACAAGTTGCTGAACAACTTTGCCCCCAAAGAGGTGCTTTTCGAGCGTGGCAAGCGGTTGATGTTCGAAGGGAACTTCGGCAGCAAGTTCTTCACTTTCGAGCTGGACGACTGGGTGTTTACCGAGACTTCCGCCCGCGAGAAGCTGCTGAAGCATTTCGAGGTGAAGAACCTGAAAGGTTTCGGTGTGGAGCATCTCAAGAACGGTATCATCGCTTCGGGAGCTATCCTGCAATACCTCATCATGACGCAGCATACGCAGATAGGGCATGTCACTTCGCTGGCACGCATCGAGGAGGATAAGTACGTCCGTCTGGATAAGTTCACAGTGCGCAGCCTGGAGCTGATGGGTCGATGAACGACGGCGGTAGCAGTCTGCTGAATGTGATAGACAAGACCATCAGCCCGATGGGTGCCCGCCTGCTGAAACGCTGGCTGGTATTCCCGTTGAAGGACGTGCAGCCGATTAACGAACGGCTGAATGTAGTGGAATACTTCTTCCGCCAGCCCGATTTCAAGGAGTTGATAGAGGAGCAACTGCATTTGATAGGTGACTTGGAGCGCATCATCTCCAAAGTGGCGGTAGGCCGTGTCTCTCCGCGTGAGGTAGTGGCGCTGAAGGTGGCTTTGCAGGCGATAGAACCCATCAAAGCGGCTTGCATGGATGCCGATAATGCCAGCTTGAATCATATAGGCGAGCAGTTGAACATCTGCCAGTCCATCCGCGACCGCATAGACCGGGAGATAGACAATGACCCGCCGTTGCTGATTAATAAGGGCGGTGTCATCAAGTCCGGTGTTAGTGCCGAGTTGGACGAGTTGCGCCAGATAGCCTACTCCGGTAAGGATTATCTGTTGCAGATACAGCAGCGCGAGAGTGAGCTGACGGAGATTCCCAGCTTGAAGATAGGCTACAACAATGTCTTCGGTTATTACATCGAAGTGCGCAACACGCATAAGGACAAAGTGCCGGCAGAGTGGATACGCAAGCAGACCCTTGCCAATGCCGAACGCTACATTACCCAGGAATTGAAGGAGTACGAGGAGAAGATTCTCGGTGCGGAGGACAAGATACTGGTACTGGAAACACAACTCTATGCAGAATTGGTGCAATCATTGAGCGAGTTCATCCCCGCCATTCAAATCAATGCGAACCAGATAGCGCGTCTGGACTGCCTGCTCTCCTTTGCCACAGCGGCGCGCGAGAACAACTATATACGCCCCGTCATTGCCGACGACGATGTGCTGGAAATCCATCAGGGACGGCATCCGGTCATTGAGAAGCAGCTCCCCATCGGCGAGAAGTATATTGCCAACGATGTGATGCTGGACAGCCAGACGCAGCAGATTATCATCATTACGGGTCCCAACATGGCGGGTAAGTCCGCTTTGCTGAGGCAGACGGCGCTGATTACGCTACTGGCTCAAATCGGCAGTTTCGTGCCTGCGGAGAGTGCCCATATCGGTTTGGTGGATAAGATATTCACCCGTGTGGGTGCCAGCGATAATATTTCCGTGGGCGAGTCTACCTTTATGGTGGAGATGAACGAGGCGGCGGATATCTTGAACAACCTTTCTCCCCGCAGCCTGGTGCTGTTCGACGAGCTGGGACGTGGTACTTCTACGTACGACGGTATTTCCATCGCCTGGGCGATTGTGGAGCATATCCATGAGCATCCAAAGGCGAAGGCACGCACCTTGTTTGCCACGCACTACCATGAGTTGAACGAGATGGAGAAAAGCTTCAAGCGTATTAAGAACTACAACGTTTCGGTGAAGGAGATAGATAACAAAGTCATCTTCCTGCGCAAATTGGAGCGCGGTGGCAGCGAACACTCCTTCGGTATTCATGTAGCCAAAATGGCGGGTATGCCCAAAAGCATCGTGAAACGTGCCAATGACATACTGAGACAATTGGAAACGGACAATCGCCAGCAGGGAATCTCCAACAAGCCGATGGCAGAAGTAGGAGAGACGCGCGGCGGCATGCAGCTCAGCTTCTTTCAGCTCGACGACCCGGTGCTGTGCCAGATACGCGATGAGATACTGAATCTGGATGTGAATAACCTGACGCCGCTGGAGGCGCTGAACAAGCTGAATGATATTAAGCGGATAGTGAAGGGAAAGTGATTTTTACTTATAGGAGAAAACGTGGAATTTCAGGACTTGTACAAGTTTTTGCACAAGCCCTGAAACTCCATGGTTAATAGTTTTTCCTCTAAAATTATTCTTCCAAGATTATCTCTAATTCTGCTATGGCAGCTTTCTTTCCTTTGTCATGGGCCGATAATCCCAATAGTTTCACATAACGTGCCCGGCAAGGAGTAAATTCTATAGTTTGCGTTGCTGTACCTATATGGAAGGTGCCATAGATAATGGGCTGCCCCCAATTTTTTCCATCTTTGCTTGCATATACTTCATAGGAAGCTATCCGTCCTTCTTCGCTATCTTGTCGCGGAGTGTAGCGGATACCCTTTATAGTGGCCTCTTTGGATAGGGAAAGATGTATCTCATGAGGGTAGGGAGCTATGTAGAATTGGTTGTGTACCGTGTGCCAATAGGTGTTTATGTTACCGTCTGCCGCCAGCTTCATGCTGTTGTCTGCATCGCTGTCTACGGAGACCACTATTTGTCTCTGGGATGCTCCGCTGATGTTTTTCAGGATGCTCACATTCAGTTCGGCTGCCGAAGCCCATTTCCTGCCGTGCATTTCGGACAAGGGAACGAATTTGAAGTAACGGGCAGTGACGGGTGTTTCCAATGTTATGGTTTGGGCAGACGTCAGATTGGAGAATGTACCTTTGACGGTGCTTTCCCAATTTTTTCCGTCTTTGCTGAAGCTTAGCTCGTAGTCTTTGACGTGTCCGTTATCATTGGAATGTCGTGCTGTGTAGATGAATTTGTCCACTACCAGTAGGGAAGCCATGTCTACCACAATGCTGTGTGGAAACTCTGGAATGGGTTCGTGCCAACGGGTGTGCCAATACGTGGAAGGGTCTCCGTCGATGGCGTTTTGCGCCTCTTCTCCTTGGCTGTCGCTGCTGGAGGAGACCACCTTCCATGCCGAGTGGTCTACGAATATGGGTAGTTCCATAGTAGTGACCAGGCTCTTGCCTAATTTTCCGGAAACAGCGTATGTTTGTATCTTTCCACCGTCAATGAACTCGAATGGAGCTGTGTATTCCCGGTATTCGTTACCGTTAAGGCTGTAGAAGATGGTCGCGTCCGGAGTTCCAGTACTCATTTGCAGGTAACCGTTGTTATCGCGTTCTACCATTACGGGCATGCATGCAGGCATCTGTACGCGTGCTTTCTTGGTAAGCTCACTTTGCGTGTAGCTTCTTTCCAAAGGCATCATGATGAAGCTGAATGCTACGGGAGTTGCTTGCAGTTCGTATTTTTTCATCGGGCCCGGACCGCAGCTTGCGTTGCCCAGAGGACGATTGTGGGCATCAAGACAAAGAACTGTCTCCTTGCGCATCGGGATGTCGTATTTGTGAATCAGTTTTGCAGATGGTCGGGATCTGCCATGTCTTGTGCTCTGACATGCAGGGCAGAAGCCGCCATTTGGTCGCCTGCCACGAAAACGAAGCCCATACCGTCGGCGTTGGTGATGGAAATCCAGCGTACCTCTTCATGGTTACCCATCTCCTGAGGCTTTACATAGTTCACCCATTGGTCGGATACTGTACTTTCGTATACGCCTATTGGGGTGGCATCCTTGCGGTCTACGTAGTTTTCCCATGGGCCACGTCCATACCAACGCATACGCTCGAAGCCTTCGGGCAGTTCCATTCGATAGCCCACACGCGGAATGATTTCGCTGTCGGATACCGGGATGATGACACTGTTCACCATGATGGAACCATCGGCATTTACGGTGTATTCTATTTCTGTGCGATACTCAAAACCGAGTTTACCTTTGTGGCAGTTCCGGATGTGCAGGGTTATTCTGTCCTCTTCTTGGTGGGTTTCCCATTTGCCGGTTTCCGCTTGCAGCTGGTAAAGGCCTTTGCGTTGCCAATCGCCACTTACCTGTTTATCGTTGTCGGTGGGAGCACGGAAGAGGTTCAGTTCGAGTCCTTTACTTATCAGGGGGATATTATTCAATGTATATGCCGATAAAGTTCCTTCTTCCTTGGAGAAGACAGCTTCAAAACGTTCACCTTTCACCACCAATGCGTCGGCAGTTTCGTTTAGATTGATGTTTCCTTTTTCGGGTACGAATATAGGTTTCTCGCTGCTTGATAGCTTGAATTGTTCGGTGGCTACCTCGTAGTCGGCTTTTGCCCATTCGGTATCTCTTTTTTGGCAGAAACTGAAATTGATAAAGTATTCTGCTCCGGGTACCTTCGTTGCGGGTATGTCTGGCAGGGTGATGACTTTGCTTGCCTGTGCTTCCAGCTTCAAATCTTCCAGATTGCCTGAGCAGACGGTCCTTCCATCTTCCGTTATTTCGTATCTCCCGTAGAGGTCTTCCATATTGGCATGGAATCGCTTGTTGCTGATTCTATATTTGCCATTCCCTAATGCTTCTATGCGGATGGTTGATGTATCTTCTTCATTTCATAGGATTTGGCAGATAATGTACGGTCGGAGAAGATGACGCCGTTGGTACAGAAGTTACCGTCGTTGGGCTTGTCACCAAAGTCACCGCCTACGGCCATGTAGAAGCCTTTGCCGTCGGGAGTGGGCATACGCAGGCTTTGGTCTACCCAATCCCAGATGAAACCTCCGATGAGTGCCGGATAGCGTTCGTAGGTTTCCCAGTATTCCTTGAAGTTTCCTATGGAATTTCCCATGGCATGGGCATACTCGCATACTACGTGCGGTTTCACGATCTCGCCCTTTTGTATTTTCTCCAATCGTTCACGGCCTACGTTTTCCAGCCAGTCCACACTTGTACATGCAACTGGTCACGTCGCAGAAAGAACTGTTTCCTTCGTAGTGGGTGGGGCGGGTAGTATCCAAACGTTTGATGGCCTTTTCAGCAGTGGAGAAGTTGTTTCCGTTTCCCGATTCGTTGCCCATGGACCACATTACGATGGAAGCGTGGTTACGGAAACGTTTCACTTGGTTCTCGTTGCGCTCGGTGAATGATTTTTCCCATTGTGGCTCGTGTGAGAGACGCATTTCGCCGTGACACTCTACATTGCTTCTGCCAATACATAGATGCCATAGCGGTCGCATAGGTCGTAAAAGTAAGGGTTGTTGGGGTAATGGGAGGTACGGACGGCGTTTACGTTCAGCGCTTTCATTAGTTGTACGTCCTTTTCCATCTCTTCTTTGGAGACGGTACGGCCATTCAATGGGCTGTGATCGTGGCGGTTGACACCTTTGAAAAGAGTGGGTTTGCCGTTAATCAGCAGTTGTCCGTTTTTGGCAAACTCTATTTCGCGGAAGCCTACCTTTACACTACGTAGGTCTGTCACTTTTCCCTTCTGTTTTAGGGTCAGGGTCAGGTTGTAGAGGCTGGGTGTTTCGGCTGTCCATTTCAGTGGGTTCTCCACATCGAATTCCAGATGGGTACTACCTGTTTTTGTGGCGTGGATAGTGCGTGATAGCACTTCCTTTCCTTCTGTGTCGGAGAGCTTCACTATGAGTTCGGCAGAACTTTTCTTACCGGTGATTTCCACGTCCAAAAAACTGTAGCATTACGATAATCTCCGTCCAAGTCGGTTCGGAAGAAGAAGTCCCTAATTTGCGTGCGTGGTGCTGACCATAGGAATACATCGCGGAAGATACCGCTGAACCGCCAGAAATCTTGACATTCAAGAAAACTTCCATCGGTGAAACGGTACACTTCAACTGCCAATGTGTTTTTTCCTTCTTGTAAATAGGGAGTCAGATTGAACTCGGCAGGTAAGTAGCTGTCTTCTGAATAGCCCACTTTTTTACCGTTCAACCAAAGATAGAAACCTGCTTCCACTCCATTGAAGCGAATAAATACATCTCTGCCCTTCCAAGATGTGGGCAAAGTGAATTCACGTCGGTAACTGCCTACGGGATTGGGCATGTTGGCAAAAGTATAGTCTGCCGGGCGAGGTTGGATGACGTTGGGCCATTGTACTCCTTTACTGTAATCACAGAAAGGGTAAATGGTATTACAATACAAAGGCTTGTCCAGGGCTTGTTATGGCGTACAGCCTCTATCTGCATGTGGCGGGCACTTTGATGTTATCCCAGTCACTTACGTCGTAGTCGGGCTTGAAGAAATCCTTCGGCCGTTTTTCGGGGTCGGCCACCCAATGGAATTTCCATGTACCGTTCAGAGTTTGATAATAGGGGGATTCCTCGATGCTCAGGCGTAGGGCTTGTCCTTCGTCGGCAAAGGGAATGGCGGTTTGGCATGCCGTTTCTTTGTTCACTCCCGAAATGTTCAGGTCATTCCATTCGGGCTGTTCGTGAGTTTGTGCTGTTGCGGCTGCGGTAGCAAGCAGCCCGGTGAATGCGATACTCAAAAAAGAGCTTCTTTTCATAAATGCAGATGGTATAAGATGATTAAGTATTAGTGATTTCCTGTCCTTCCCTCACGTTCTTCTTTTGCCGTTCGCAGTATTGACGGGGCGGCATTCCGTAACGTTGTGAAAAAGCTTTATAGAAAGTGCTTCGGTTGGTGAATCCCGTGCGGTCCATCAGCTCTTCGATGGTGAAGTTGCTGGAGACTAACAAGCGTTCCGCCGTGGAGAGGCGGTATTCTTTGATGATGTCGGCAGGCGATTTGTCAGTAAGTGGTTTCAGTTTGCGGTAGAACTGCCGGCTGCTGTAGCCCATTTCCTTACTCAAAAGTTCTACTTGCAGGTCTGGATTGGCTAAGTTCTTTTCAATGACTTCTGTCATTTTCTCTAAGAATTCTTGTTCTTCTTTGTGCAAGCAGCTTCCTTCTTTCCAGGTAAAGGTGCTGAGTGCCGAACTATAATATTCCTTCAGGTTTTCTTCGCGGCGGATGAGATGATAGACCATCTTTTCCAAATATTTCACATTGAAAGGCTTGGTGACATAGGCATCCGCCCCCGATTCCAGTCCTTTTACTTGGTCGTCTTCGTGATGCAGTGCTGAGAGCAGGATTAGGGGAATATGGCTCCACAGCTTGTGTTGCTTGATGGTGGAGGTGAAGGATAACCCATCTATATCGGGCATCATCACGTCTGAGATGATGAGATCTGGCTGTCGTTGCTCCAGGCTGTCTAATGCCTTTTGGGCATTATTGAAAGAGAGTACGTTGTATTTCTCTGTGAATATTTCGGATACGAACCACAGCATGGAAGGGTCATCATCTATCACCATGACCGTCTGCTTGTTTGCGTCGAATTCTTGGGTGTATTTTTCGGGCAATTCTTGCACTTCTTCGGTGGGAATGCTTGGAGAAGCCGCTTCGTATGCTGTTTGCGGTACTTCTTGTCCGTTGGGGGGGAGCGAGGGAAGGCTTACAGTGAAGGTGGTCAGTTCGCCCGGTGTGCTTTCGATGTTTATGTCTCCTTCCAACAGTGTCACCATGTTTTTGCAGATGGCCAACCCCAGTCCGTTTCTTGAGTTTTTGCCGTTCATCTCCACGGAGTCGAGAATCTTATAGCGGTCGAATATCTTTCCGAGATTTTCCGGTGTGATGCCTTTGCCGGTATTGGCTATCTTCAAAATAAGACGTTCGTTTTTCGTGTACAATGTTACGCTGATGTTCCCCTTGTCGGGTGTGTACTTGAAAGCGTTGGATATGAGGTTTCCGGCTATTTTGTTGAAGCAGCTCAGGTCGGTGTTCCATGTCAGTTCGGGGGCTATGTCAAGGCAGTAGTTCATTTCTCTGTTTTCCGCCATGTCACCGAAGGATTCGGCGATGTCCCTTAACTTTTCGGAAACAGGTTGCGGCTGTATGGAGAGCATTTTGTTTTCCGTTTCCAGTCTTCTGAACTCCAGCAATTCCACAATGAGACCATTCAGCTTTTCCACATTTTGCTGAATCATCTTGGCGTAGCGGTGCGTGTAGATATCTGTCTCCTTGTGGGTGAGTATCTTCTCGCACGGTCCCTGAATCAGGGTGAGGGGGGTGCAAAACTCGTGGGTGATGTTGGTGAAGAAGCGTAGTTTTGATTCATAGACTTCCTCTTTTTTCTGTCGTTCCATTTTCTTCATCATGTGCTGCCGCTTCAGGCGGTAGGTATAGAATGCATAGGCGACTATGCCTGTACATAATAGTAACCCTAACAAAAAGTAGCCCACATAGGCCCAGGTACTGAGATACCAGGAGGAGCGATGTAAATGGTGAAGGCTTGCGGATGGCTTTCTTTACCGTTGATGTTGTTGCGGTATTTCACAAACAGAGTATATTCTCCGGGGGAAAGGTTGGAGAAGATGGCATTGGGTGAAACTCCGTTTTCTATCCATTGGTCGCTTGCTTCCTTTAGTTTATAGGAGTAGAAATAGTCGTTTCCGTTAATGTAGTCTGTTATCCGGAAGTTGAGCTGGAAGAAGTTGTGTTTGTAGTCCAGTTGTAGCACGGGCTTCCCGTCTTTGTAATGTAAAAAGTCATGCAGGTTGTATTCCTTACCGAAGATGGAAAGTCCTTTCAGGCTGATTTCGGGCATATAGTCCGTGGTGATGTAAGAATCGGGCTTCACGGTGACGAAGCCGTTTACACCTCCAAAGAAAAGGATTCCCGTAGCATTGTCTTTGTAGAAGGCTCCATCACTAAATTCGGTCACGGCCAGTCCGTTTCCGTTGTTGTAGGTCTGCTTGGTCTGTTCTTGGGGATTGAGTCTCATTAATCCTTGATTGGTACTCACCCAGAGATTGCCTCGGTTGTCCTCCAAGATACCATGTACGGTGCTGTTGGTGTAGAGCTTTGCACTGATGCTGTCTGGGTTTCCGTCTTCGTTTGAGTAGAAGCGGAGAAGCCTGATCCAGTGCCCAGCCAGTAGCCTTGCTCGTTTTTGTGTATGGCGAACACATCGTTGGCGGTTTGGCTGTTTACCAAGTTGTTGAAGCGGAACTGTGCCATTTCTCCAGTACGTACATCAATGCGGTAGCTCCGAGCCCTCTGTTCCCGAACCACAGCGTAGAGCTGCTTTCACGGTAGGAGGTGAAAAAATAGTTTGATGCCATATGTCCGTTACTCACCAAAGTCCGTGTAGCATGCTTCACAATAGGATCTTTTCTCTGATTTTCTAATGTCACCTTTACGATTCCTTCGCCCACGGTGGAAATCCAAAGTGTACTGTCATTGGTTTGATCAATGGAGTGCACATATTTCACTTTGGTTCCATTGGCTTGTACCGCCAGTTCTTTCAATTGGTGGGTAGAGTAGGAATAATAATTGATTCCGTTTTCCGTACCTATCCAAAGTCGGTCTTTTCCACCGGGTGCAAAACAGTAGACGGAGTTGTCGGTCAATGTGCTGTTACCGGTGATGAGACGATCATGTTTTTCGGGTGTATTGTTGACAAGATAATTCGGTATACGCAATATGCCACTGCCTTTGGTTCCTATCCATAAGGTTTGCTGTGGGTCGAGGTAAAGGCTGCGTACCGGGTTGTTCACCTGATATGCGGGAGTGTTGAGCAGGGTGTTGGTCATGGTGAATGTGTCATTGTAAAGCATGTATAACCCTTCTCCGTCGGTAGCTACCCATACGATATCTTGAAATTTGTCTTTCATCAGACAGAAGATGCCCGACTGTATTTCAGTGTATTCTATACGGTATTTAATCTTTTGGTTTGCTTCATATTTCAGTACTATCAAGCCGCTGCTTTTGAAACCGATACAGAAGTCATTTTCTCGTTTGATGATGGAAGATACTTCACCTCGTTTTTCTATTTCGTCTTTCAGGTCGGCAATGTAGTAACACTGTCGGTTGCTGAAACTATATTCGTAGAGGGCATAGGTTTCATCAATGAAGTAGGCTGAATCTTCTCCGATGAAGGCATGCTTCAAGCCGTGATGTCCAAATGGCTTTTCCGGAATCAGTGTCACGCTTTTTCCCGTGTGGTTCAGACGATAGCAACGAGTGTTGTTTCCAGTTGCGAATATCCAAAGCAGGTTGTTGGAATCAATGGTCATGGACAGTACTTTATTAAAATCCATGGAAGAGATGTTTAACTGGAGAAATTTCTGGTTCTCTTGTTGGTAGTGATACAGATTTCCGTCATCTTTCAGCACTAACATGCACTTGTTGTTGCTTCGTGCCAAGAAGATGTTGTCCTTGAATTCGGTAAAGGTCCGGCAGGTCTGTCGGTATGTATCCAATCTGTCTAACCCGTAGTTGGTTTGTAACCACAGTATGCCTGGCTCTGATTCTACGATCTGGCTGATAATGTTGCCTGACAATAGGTTGCGTGACACATCAACGGGCGTATATAGGTGGATATTGTTGCCGTCAAACACGTTCAGTCCGTCGCATGTTCTATCCATAGTACACCTTGGCTATCTTGGTAAAGGGATTGGATGGCACTATTGGAAAGACCGTTTTTATTGGAGAATTGCCGTAGGCTGTAAGCGTACACAAAATCCGGAAAACAGCATAAGAGGCTGATAAGCAATAAAATCGTATGGCCTTTCCAGTATATGTCTTTCATGTGGCTTGTTGTATTGATTTTGAGTTGCAAAGATATATTTTAAGGTGGAAACAGTCAATATTTGCAATATATTTCTTTAGTTGTAGGCTTACAGTTTGCTTTGTATCTGCTCCGTATCCTTAGAAATGTATTTGTACGGAGCAGATAGGTATGGATATGATTAGCGAATGACCGCAGCGAATCCACCGTTGCGTGCCAAACGGACTGTGATATGGTCGCCTTTCTTCAAGGATTGTTCTTGCTTGCGGTAGTCCATGGCTTGGTGGTCAGCGTTGATGCCGTCTTCAAAAGAGGTCATGAGATAATTTTTTCCTTCTTGCAGGAAATCAAGGGAGATGTTAAAGACCCGTTCACGTTCGCGGTTGTTGGTCATGCCTCCTATATACCATTGTTCTCCTTTGCGTTTGGCCACGATGGCATATTCTCCTGCTTTGGCTTCGAGAGCGATGGTTTCGTCCCATGTTTGGGGTACTTGGGTGATGAAACGTGTACACTCGTCGTTGCGATAATAGAGGGTAGGATTGTCTGCCATCATCTGCAGGCCGGTTTCAAAAAGAACAAAGAGTGCCATCTGATAGGCACGTGTGCCGATGTTGGCAGAATTGGGACGTTCGGAATGGTAGACTTCAGGCTGCATGCTAAGCATGGCGCCGGGAGTATAGTCCATGGCTCCTACTGCGTTGCGTATGAAGGGGAAATAAACACTGTTGTCGGGACGGCATCCGCCCATTTGCTCCATACCTCTTACGCCTTCGTAGGAGAGTACGTTTGGGTATTTGTATTCTAATCCGGCAGGTTTGAAAGCACCGTGAAAGTCAACGAAGAGATGGTGTTTGGCGGCTTCATGTGCTACGCGTTCATAGAAGTTTACCATCCATTGGTCGCTACGATCCATGAAATCTATCTTTACGCCTTTCACACCCCACTTTTCGAAAGTTTCGAATAGGTCAAAGTGGTTTTCTACCGTAAGCCAAGTGAGCCATAACACAATGCCTACGTTTTTTTCTTTGCCGTAGCGGATGAGTTCGTGTATGTCTACCGAGGGATTGGGTTTATAGGGGTTGCGGGTGTTCATGGCCCAGCCTTCGTCCATTACTATATATTCTACGCCGTAGTGGGATGACGAAGTCGATGAAGTATTGTAGGTGTCAAGTTGCAACCGTGCGTTTGAAGTCCGACGTCGGGGCCGTAGGGTGTCGGCTCCGTTCCACC
>ENA-OQJX01000157-OQJX01000157.1-human-gut-metagenome-genome-assembly--contig:-NODE-157-length-44720-cov-3.538089_pt1 | contig 44720 bp, 41 predicted proteins | sample MGYA00242615_ERZ504782 | MGnify/ENA primary metagenome ERZ504782 (study PRJEB26092, sample SAMD00036354) | human gut metagenome | host: Homo sapiens | study: EMG produced TPA metagenomics assembly of... | reverse complement strand
CGATCCTTTTTTCGGTGTTCTTTCTTTGATTTTTTTTATTTTTCCCGGGGGACAAATTACGGTTCTTATTTCAGGGCGTTGCAGATTTTGTTCTTTCATATAATTCCGGATAATTTCCAGAAGTTCCAAACCATAATTCTCTACCCCCTTATGTCCGAAATAAGGGACAGCTTCCAATGATTCTGCATCATTAGGCAATAGATTGACCATTCCCAACAGAGCTTTTTGCTGGATAATGACATAGGTCGGCATACCGGTTTCTTTTGCTTTAGTTCCACGCCATTCGGTGATTTTCCGATAAAGTTCTGGGTGGAGTATGTCGTTGGGAACTTCAATTCTCTTCCGTTCCCTGGATGCGCGTTCTCTGGGGGTGCGCTCTTTTCTGTCGTGTGCCGTTGTACCTGAGGAGTTTTCATTATCGGTTCCGCTTAAAAGGATATATGCTTTTTTACGTAGATAGTCGCTGGCGTGAAAACCATTATCTTCTACATATTGTAGCAAGGAAAGTTTCTGTGTCAAAGTGTTTAAGAACTCTTCCAAGGTGTTGTTCGTTTTCTTTCTTAGTTCTTTATTGTCCGTGGGAAGATTAGTCGCTTCAGCCAGTTTATGGAAAGGGCGTAGTTTTTGTTCAAAATAGGCGGCTCCTTTTATGATGCGTATTTGCAGGTTGTTATTCGTATTATAATCAGTAGATTGTGTTACCAGACGTTCATATTGTTTGTGGAAACGATAGGATACATCCACTATTTCAGTAGTGAATATTTGTATCTGCTTTTTATATTCTGCCAGTAACTGAGGGAAGAGTTTGTAGAAATGTTCGTCAATCAGTCGGGCTTGCTCATTGAATGAACGGGCTATCGGTGAGAAATCGAATAGTTCGCTAACGAGATTGAGAAAATAAGTTTGTTGCATGGCACAGAGCAATTCTTCATTGGGGGTATGTGTTTCTATATACTGATTATAATCATCGATTATTGTATCGCTGATAATGGCGTTGACGGAAAGTGGAGAACTGAGAACCCCTTCCAATGTTTTGCATCGGCTCAAGGCAACGTATGCCTGTCCGTGGGCGAAAGCGGAGCGAGCGTCAATAATGGCGTGTTCAAAAGTCAGTCCTTGGCTTTTATGAATAGTGATGCCCCATGCCAGTTTTACAGGGTATTGCTTGAAGACTCCTTCTTGTTCTTCGGTTATTTCTTTTGTTTCTTCATTTAGCACATATTTGCTGTTTGTCCATTCCTCGGGTTGGACAATGATTTTTTCATTCTTTTCTTTGGTGTGGACGGTAAATCCATCCTCATCTATAGAGGTGATTTCGCCAATCATACCATTATAATAACGTTTTTCCGGTGAGGGGTCATTTTTAACGAACATGATTTGCGCTCCTTTTTTCAGCATCAATGTTTCATCTGTAGGATAAGAATATTCAGGAAAAATTCCGGTGACTTCTGCCTTGTAACTGAAAACCGGTTCTTTGATGAGTGAAAGCTCGTGATCATTAATCTGTTGTGCTTGGTAATTGTGAGTGGTGAGTTGGATATATCCTTTTTCTTTGGCAGGATGGAAATTGGGAATATATCTTTGGTTCAATTCTGCGAGTGTCTGTTCGTCGGCTTTATTCTCCCGGACTTTGTTCAGTAGGGAAAGGAAATAGGGATCATTTTGGCGGTAGACTTGTTTTAGCTCGATGGTGGCGTAGGTGGTTTTTTTTAAGGCGAGGCTTCCAAAAGAAATAGGAGGTATCATAATAGTGGTTCAGCATATTCCATTCCGTTTCTTTCACTACGGGGGCAAGTTGTTGCAGGTCGCCTATCATTAGCAGTTGTACGCCTCCAAAAGGTTTATACCGGTCCCGGTACCGGCGGAGTACAGAGTCGATGGCATCTAGCAGATCTGCTCTTACCATACTTATTTCATCAATAATCAGCAGATCCATGCTTCGGATGATGTTAATTTTTTCTTTGCTGAACCGGAAATGTTTTTGTTCGGTATTGAACGTGGTATCGGGGATGAAAGGTGCAAATGGCAGTTGGAAAAAGGAGTGGATGGTAACGCCTCCCGCATTGATGGCAGCTATTCCGGTGGGGGCGACTATGACTGTGCGTTTGGGAGATTCTTTCTTCAGATTGCGTAGGAAGGTTGTTTTTCCGGTTCCTGCTTTTCCGGTGAGGAAGAGATGGGTGCCAGTATTCTCTATTATTTGCCAGGCACGCTGTAGTTCTGGGTTATTCATTATTTCCTAATGTTAGTATATTATTTGGTAAAGTTACTGCTTTTATTTAAGGCGGGGAAACTTTGGAGGAATATTTTCTTTGTTTGGTGGATTGCTATCGTTGTTGGAGGCATAAAATTTGAGGCAGCTTTCATTTGCTTTTAAAAGTAAAAATGTATATTTGTACCATTATTCTCCTTTTATTTAATACGGTTTGATAGGCAATGAGCATTGATTTGAATGCATTTAATAAATTCTTTATAGACTACCAGCAACGTTTTGTCCACTTTGCCTGTACCTATGTGCATGATGAAGCTGTTGCCGAAGATTTTGTTGTGGAATCAATGATGTACTATTGGGAGAACAAAGATCGTTTGTCTGCTGATACTAATATTCCGGCTTATGTCTTGACCACGATAAAGCATAAGTGTATTGACTATTTGCGCCATCAACAAGTCTATCAGGATGCTTCTGACGAAATAGCCCGAATCTATGCATGGGAATTGTCGGGCAGAATCATGACTTTGGAAGATTTCGAGCCCTATGAGGTTTTTACAAAGGAAATACAGGAGATTGTTGATAGGACACTGGATGCTTTGCCCGAACAGACTCGGAAAATCTTTGTGATGAGCCGTAATGAAAATAAATCCCATAAAGAAATAGCAGAACTATTGGATATTACAACCAAGGGAGTGGAATTTCATATATCGAAAGCTACCAGGACGTTACGTCTTGCATTGAAGGATTATCTGCCGGTATCCTTACTTTTTTTCTATTTGCATTAAAAAAAACAGTTTTTCACTAGGGAATGTTCTTTCCCATCCGCTATTACTATAAATACGTAAAACAAAAGTGTTTATGGATAAGGATTTGTTATACCGTTTTTTTGAAGGTCATGCTTCTTTGGAAGATATGAAAGTGGTTAAAGAATGGGCCGGTGCTTCTGAGGAGAATGCCGGGCTGTTGCGTAGGGAACGCAAACTGTTTAATGCTATGATTCTTGCAGGTCATTCCCGACGGACTGATATACAGAGAATGAGGAACAGGAGGAACTATTTTATCAGGGAATTCCTGAAAATAGCTTCTGTAATAGTGATAACGGTGAGTGTGACGGTTGTATTATTTTCAATAGGTAAAGATAATGGAGGTATGTATTTAGCGATGCAGACCATTACCGTACCGGCCGGCCAGCGTGTTAACCTCGATTTGCCCGATGGGTCAAACGTTTGGCTGAATGCCGGAACTACAATGCAATATCCTGTTTCTTTTATGACAGACAAACGGGAGGTGATATTAGATGGAGAGGCTTACTTTGAGGTGGCTCATAATGAAAAGAGTCCGTTTGTGGTACATACAAGTACATTGGATGTAGAAGTATTGGGAACAAAATTCAATGTGGAAGCTTATTCAGCACGAAAAATATTCGAAACGTCTTTGATGGAAGGCAGAGTAAAGGTAAAATTACCTCACGATGAAAAGAATTCCGTCATCTTGGCACCCAATCAGAAAACGACTTTGATAGACGGCCGATTGGTGGTGAGTAAAATTGATGATTATAATGTATATCGTTGGAAAGAGGGGTTATATTGTTTCAGAAATAAACCTTTTGCTGATATTATAAAAGACTTGGAGAAATATTATGATTTGAAAATACAGATGGATAAAAAGGAAATAGCAAAGGTTGCATTAACTGGGAAATTTAGGATTTCTGATGGATTGGACTATGCGCTGCGTGTCCTGCAAAACGATGTAGCCTTTATTTATCAAAGAAATCGGGATAATGACGTCATTCATATAAAGTAAGAAATGTATTAACCTTCTAAAATGGAAAATCAGCCTATGAAGCAATCCTTATGAAAAACAACTAAAGAGCCGATGGGTGTTTGCACCACCCACCGACCCGACTAACACAATTATTTTTAATAAATCGTATTAATAACCATTTGCAAAGATATGAAAAACATTCCTTTGCCGGATCTTTATTATCTTGAAAATCCGGATTTAAAACAATTATTTAGAATTATGCGAATATCAATATTCTTATTGTTCTTCTGCCTGTTCAGCCTGATGGCCGAAAATAGTCACTCACAGAATGCGAGGGTAACTATCAATAGAAGCGATGCCCCGTTGGAATCTATATTGAATGAGATAGAGTCTCAAACGGACTATCTTTTTATATACAAGGAAGATGTGAACGTAAAGATGCGTAAAAGCATTCATGTAAGCAGCAAGCCGGTAGCGGAAGTCTTATCGATTTTACTTGCAGAGTCATCTGTTGCATACAAGATGGCGGGAAATCATATTATTCTTACCCGGAATGCTGCATTGGCGGCACAGCAGCAAAAATTGGGAATAGCTGGTACTGTAACTGATGCATCCGGAGAAGTTTTAATAGGTGTTTCGGTATTGATAAAAGGATCGGGTCAAGGTACCGTAACAGATCTTGATGGTAATTTCTCTTTGGCAGCGAATATGGGTGATATACTTCAATTCAGCTATACAGGATATATTCCGCAAGAAATCAAACTGAAAGACAATCATTCATTGAGCATTGTCTTGAAAGAAGATGTGAAGTCGCTGGATGAAGTAGTAGTGGTAGCTTATGGCACCCAGACCAAACGAGCTGTTACTGGTGCTATGGAAACATTGGATTTTGATAAACTTTCTGATGTTCCTGTAGCGCAGTTTACCCAAAAGATGCAAGGACAAATTGCAGGTGTACAAGTGAATCAGGGAACGGGAGTACCAGGACAAGGAATGAACGTCCGTATTCGTGGAGCTGCATCACTTTCTACAGGATCAAATCCTCTTTATGTAGTGGATGGATTTCCTATTGTGGGTGATATCAATGATATTAATCCGAATGAGATAGAGTCAATGACTATACTTAAAGATGCAGCTGCAACTTCTTTGTATGGTTCCCGTGCAGCTTTTGGTGTAGTACTTATTCAAACTAAAGGTGCGAAAGCTGGAAAGACGAATATTAGCTTCAATGCATATATGGGAGTTCAGAATGTGCCTCAAAAAGGCAGACCTGAAATGATGAATGGAACAGAGTGGGCGCAATTCAAGAAAGAGAGCTATGAAGACTTGGGGCAAAGTGTTCCTACCGCTTTTCAGAATCCTTCACAATATGGTAAAGGACATGACTGGTATGATGCTATGCTGCGTAGTGCATGATACAAGATTATAATGTATCTGTTAGTACAGGGAAAGATAAATTTACAAGCTCTTTTGTACTGGGGTATTTCAATCAGGATGGTGTTTTGTTGAACTCCGATTACCAACGTATTTCAGCAAGGGCTAACTCTACTTACCGGATTTCCGACAATTTGAAGCTAGCTTTCAATCTGGCTCCGACTTATAGTTTTGAAAACCGACCGTCATCAGATGGAGCATTCTTTAGTGGGGGAGGTTTACTTGCTAACGCTACATTGACTCCTCCTATTCTTGACTATCGAAACGAAGATGGAACCTATCCCGTAGTAGTGACAACACCCGGTGTCACTGCCTTTGAGACCCCGAATTGGGTGCGTTCCATACAAGATATCGTCAACAAGCGGGAAGCGAAAAGATTGCTTGCAAATGCGAGTCTGCAATATGAACCACTTAAAGGTCTTGTCTTGAAGACGAGTCTGAATGGAGATATAGGTTCTAATTATCAGCACAATTTCCAACCTTCTACTGCCGGACGGGCATTTGCAGCTGCACCAAGTGCCATTGCAGCTAATCTTTACGAAGCGAATAACCGATATTGGTCTTGGTTGTCCGAAACCACTGCTAATTATTCAAAAGAAATAGGTAATCATACGTTTGAACTGTTGCTTGGATATACTACACAAAGATTTCGTAGTGACTATAGTGCCATAAGTGGTTCGAACTTTTCGGACGATAGAATACAGACTATTGATGCGGCATTGGTGAAGAACAATCCGACTATGGATATTCAAGAGTGGAGTATGATTTCATATTTAAGTCGTGTCAATTACAGTTATAAAGGTAAATATCTGATTGGAGCAAGTATTCGTAGGGATGGTTCATCCCGTTTCGGAAGTAATAATAAGTGGGGTAACTTTCCATCGGTATCTTTAGGATGGATTGTGAGTGATGAGGCTTTTATGGGCAAACTTAAGAGTGTGTCTTTGCTGAAAGTACGTGGAAGTTATGGTATGATAGGGAATAACAATATAGGAAATTATACTCATTACAATACGGTAAGTGGTAACACGAATGCTGTGTTTGGTAGTACTGTCGCAAGCGGAAGTGCTGTTACGAATCTTGGAAACGATGATCTGGGATGGGAAAAAACTCGGCCAATTGGACTTTGGAGTCGATCTTGGTTTCTTCAATAATCGTATTACTTTTACATATGACTACTATAACAAGATAACATCCAATATGCTTTATTCACTACCTGTACCCGAAGAATCAGGCTTCTCTACACTGATAGGGAATGTTGGTAAACTTAAATTCTGGGGACATGAGTTTAGTATTAATTCCCATAATATTGTAGGAACATTTAATTGGAGCACGAATTTCAATATTTCTTTCAGTGATAACCGTGTGCTGGCATTAAGTGATTTGAGTAATCAGTTGGTGGCTTATTCGGGCATTGTAAGTACGATTTCACGTGTAGGAGGGCGTATCGGGCAATTCTATGGAATGGTTCAGGATGGAATTTATGTAAACCAGTCAGATTATGACCAGTCGCCTAAAGCTGTGGATTCCCAAGTAGGTACTATCAAATTCCACGATGTTAATGACGATAAACAAATTACTTATGGCGATGATGAAAGTGGTGATAAGGCGGAAATCGGTAATCCTCTTCCTAAATTCACATTTGGTTTAACGAACAATTTTGAATACAAAAATTTTGATCTGACTATAGTTGCCACAGGCACTTACGGAAATAAGATTGCCGCTGCTGTAGAGCAAGGTATGGCCAACCTTGACGGCCCTTTTAATGTAATGAAAGAGGTGAAGGACCGGTGGCGCTCCCCTGACAATCCCGGTGCCGGACTTTATGGTAAGACTACTAGTGGGACTTCACGTGAAAGGGATATCTTTCATTCCCGTTTTGTATACGATGGAAGTAACCTGACCATTAAGAACATTACATTAGGATATACCTTGCCAGCTAATCTCATTAAGTTTGTCAGCAGACTGCGTGTGTACGCCAGTGTCCAGCAGGCATTTGTATTCAGCAAGTACAAATATGGAAATCCCGAAGTGGTGTGGACTTTAATGGCAACTCACCGGGAGCATTATTGCAAGGTATAGATTATTCTACATATCCCGTACCAAGGACATTCACTTTTGGCTTGAATATAAACTTTTAACTTTTAAAATTGAATACCATTATGAAGAATCATAAATATATGTTGGCGATGTTGCTGTCATCTACCTATTGGTAGGATGTCAGGGCGATTTCTTGAATTTACCATCTGAGACATCTTTGAGTACTGCTGTTTATTACAAATCACAAAGTGACTTTGAGCAGGCAATCAATGGTGCTTATGCTCCTTTACGCGATTTGTATAACGGGACGTATGGAGCATGGGCGATGGGCGAAATGCGCAGTGATAATACCACTTATAAATATAACCCCAATGACCGGGGAACGATAGAGGCTGAGTTCGTGAAAAACTTTTTGGACGATGCGACGAATGGAGTGCCACGTTCCAAATACGTGATTGACTATCGTATTATTTCACGGGTTAATCATCTGTTGGAACCGATAGATGCCGTCAGTTTTGATCAGAAGATAAAAGATAATATTAAAGGTCAGGCCTACTTTCTTCGGGCATTGGCTTATTTCGATCTTGTACAGTATTTCGGTAGTGTACCCATACACTTGAAACCGGCCAAGACACAAGCTGATACTTCACAGCCATTGGCAAGTGTGGAAGATGTGTATAAACAGATCATTGCAGATGCCGGACAGGCCGTTTTTCTTTTGCCATCCAAAGCGGATCAAGAGCCTGGTAGGGCAACGAAGGGAGCGGCAAACACTCTTTTGGGTAATGTATATATAGTGCAGAAACGATGGGCGGAAGCGAACAGGTATTAAAAGAAGTAACGGGTTATGAGTTGATGCCACGCTATGCGGATGTTTTTGAACTTGCTAATAAGAATGGTCCGGAATCCATTTTCGAGATTCAATTTAAGGATGGTAATGAAGGATTGCATAGCTCCTTCTTTTATACCTTCTTGGTGCAGCCGATAACAGCCGAAGAGACAACAGCTATTACGGGTATTCCTGAGGTAGCACGTACAATAGAAGGTTATAATATACCTACGCCTGATATTATGGAAGTTTATGAACCAGGAGATGTGCGTAAAGATGTTTCCGTGGGCTTTGTTACCGCCCATGGTATCTCTTATCCTTATATCAAGAAATATTGCCATGCTCATACACAAAGTGGGAAAACCGGTGATAACTGGCCGGTTTACCGCTATGCTGAGGTCTTGCTTTTTATTGCTGAAGCTTTGAATGAGCAAGGCAAGACGGAGGAGGCATTAGTATATTTGAATAGAGTAAGATCAAGAGCGTTGTTGCCTGTAAGCAGTGCTTCGACTCAATCAGATGTACGCGAGGCTATTATTAAGGAACGGCGTGTGGAACTAGCTTTTGAGAACAAACGTTGGCTTGACCTTGTACGTACCGGAAGTGCAGAACAGGTTATGAAATCTTATGGAGAGCGGGTAAAAGCTAATCCTTCGGCTTATTATTTTCCCGAGGGATTTTCGGTGGCTCCTACTGCTTTTACTGATATCCGTATTTTGTTTCCATTGCCCGCATCAGAGGCTGCGCTTAGCCTTATTTTTAAGGTTTAGGGTATATTGTAACTTGGCGGAATGACATTGAATAATTCTAGTCTTGGTAAAAATGTCGTTCCGTAAAGTCTTTATTCATAAATATATGTCAATAACTTAATCAATATAAACTAGTATATATGAAGAATTGTAAACTTCTTGTTTTGCTTCTTTCTGTTTGTATTGCTTGCCATGCAACGTTGCAATCTGGTAATGCTCATTTCATAGTCAAGAATTTAAAGACCGAATATGCTGTTACACCTCTAGGTCTTGATGTTGAACTTCCCCGTTTTAGTTGGCAGATGGAATCCCTAGGTGCTGAACGCGGTCTGCAGCAGACAGCCTATCAAATTATCGTTTCAGATGAAAAAGGAAACATTGTGTGGGATAGTGGAAAAACACAAAATGGATTCTCTTTAAATGTAGTGTATAATGCACTTCTCTGCAACCCTCTACTCGTTATTCATGGACTGTAACGGTTTGGAATCAAAGAGGCGAACAAATGTCGGAAACTTCTTGGTTTGAAACAGGATTAATGAGTTGTGATTCCACTTATCAAGGTTGGAAGGATGCCAAATGGATTGGAGGCAGTGATCAGGATATGGTTTTGTATTCGCATTATCTTCCGGTTTTCAGATTGGAATATACAATTCAATTAAATGAAATATTAAAAAGTACTTGTGCAGGTCTTGTTTATGGAGCTAATGATGCACGTCTGATGGACAAAAATAAGAACTTGTATCATTTGGAAAACGGGAAGAATGAATCTTACATCAAAGTGGAATTGGATATTGCTCCAATATCCATGAAAAAAGAAGCGATATTGAATGTCTATCGGGTGGGCTACCATCCTAATGACAAGCCGGACATGCCTTTTGCTAGTTTCTCCATTCCTAAGAATCTGATTCATAAAGACAATATGTATGGTTGTCATACGATAACATTAAGTTCTGATTTAGGTTTCACTAAGTTCTATATTGATAATGTAGAAAAGGAGATTGGCGTTGTCAATCTAAATCCGTTGGGGAGAGGAGGTGATTTCATTGCTTTTCCGGTAGTCGGTGATATGGGCTTTATTGTCCCGGCTGAACAGGCTGTTTCTTTTTCAAAAGTGAAAATCATGAATTTTAGAAGTCCTCAAAATGTAATAACGACAGTGAAGGATGAAGCGTATCAGATCTTTGGTGGAACGAATGGTGCTTTAGAAATTTTCACTCCGAAAGGAAAATCATCTCCTATGCTCCGTACAGTTTTTACTTCTCCATATGCTGGGGTGGTAAAAGCGCGTCTATATGTTACGGCACGCGGAATTTATGAAATTTATATAAATGGACAGCGTGTTGGAGAGGATTATTTCAATCCTGGAGTTACTCAATATAATAAAACTCATTTATATCAGACCTTTGATGTTACAGACTATGTACAAATAGGTCAGAATGCTATCGGAGCTTTCCTTGCAGAAGGTTGGTGGAGTGGAGGTGCTACATTTACTGGAGAAAATTGGAATTTCTTCGGCGATCGGCAATCTTTATTGGCTAAATTAGTTATCACCTATAAAGATGGGCATGAAAAAGTGATTGTTACGGATCCTTCTACTTGGCAGTATTGTAATAATGGTCCTGTTCTGTATGGCAGTCTCTTTCAAGGAGAAGTTTATGATGCTCTGAAAGACTCGGAAATGGAAGGGTGGAATACAGCTTTATACACTCCAAACGAAAGTTGGAAACCAGCTGTTGAAGTAGCTTTGAACGGACATATAAGTACATCAGGAAATCCAAATATGCCTTGGGTGGATGATTATTCTAATTATAAACTGGTAGGGCAGTTCGGGCAAACAGTAAAGGCGGTCAATGAGCTGACTGCAATCTCTGTAGAAGAAGTCCGTCCAAAAGTCTTTGTATATGATATGGGACAAAATATGGTAGGTGTACCTCAAATCCAACTTTCAGGAATGAAACCAGGAACAAAAATCTGTCTGCGTTATGCCGAAGTAAAGTATCCTGATTTGCCCGAATATGAAGGAAGTATTGGTATGATTATGCTTGAAAATATCCGTGCCGCCATGGCTCAAGATATCTATATAACGAGAGGCGGTCGGGAAACTATTCATCCGCGTTTTACTTACCACGTTATCGTTTTGTGGAGATAACCGGTATAGATGCTCCTTTGGCGACAGAAGCGGTGAAAGGAATAGTGCTTAGTTCCATCCATAACTTTGCCTCTTCCTACGAAACATCCAATACATTGGTTAATAAATTGTGGAAAAATATTACGTGGTCTTCTTCCGGTAACTTCTTGTCTATTCCCACAGATTGTCCTCAACGCAACGAGCGTTTGGGATGGGCGGGAGATATTTCTGTCTTCTCTCGTACAGCGACTTACCTGGCTGATGTCTCTCAATTCCTTAGAAGATATGTACAATCTATGCGTGACGTACAACGATCTGACGGACGTTTTCCCGATATAGCTCCACTGGGAGGAGGGTTTGGTGGGCTGTTATGGGGAAGTGCCGGAATCACAGTGCCTTGGGAGTGTTATCAGCAATATGGAGATAAAAGATTGTTGAACGAACACTATGATGCTATGAGTCAGTACATACAGTATATACTTGATAAAATGATTGAGAAGGAGACAGGCTTGCTAGTTCAGAACAGAGCATGGGGTGACTTGGGTGACTGGTTGGGATTGGAAGATGAGAAAAATGATAAATCACTCTTATGGGAAGCATATTTCATCTACGACTTGGAATTGATGAATAAGATAGCTACCATTTTGGGCAAGCAAATGGATGCAGAAAGATTCAGTAAATTATATGCTGAGCGGAAAACTTTCTTTAATAAAACCTATATTCGCCCCAATGATGGTAAGACTATCTTTTCCTCCTTTCTTCCTAAAAAACGAGGTACATCAATTGATATTCAAACTTCTTATGTGCTTCCGTTGGCATTCAATATTATTAATGATGAGCAGAAAGAAAAAGCCATAAAGAACTTGTTGGAAACCATTACACGGGAGAATACAACTGATTGTGGCAAGTTATGTCCATCTTATTCGTTAATGACTGGTTTTATAGGCACTGCATGGATTGGTAAGGCACTGTCAGATAATGGTTATTCTGATATTGCTTATAGATTATTGCAACAAACAAGCTATCCTTCTTGGCTATATTCCGTAGAACAGGGTGCGACGACTATTTGGGAACGCTTGAATTCTTATACCATTTGGATGGGTTTGGCGGGAATAACCGTATGAATTCATTTAATCATTATTCATTTGGTGCAGTAGGAAGTTGGATGTATAATTATTCTTTGGGTATACAGCGGGATGAGGCCTTTCCCGGATTTAAACATTTCATCTTAAAGCCGGCGATAGATTTGGCTGGTAAAATGAAGTATGCAAAAGGATATTACGATTCTATGTATGGACGCATTGAAAGTGGTTGGGAAATAGAGAATGAAATCATTCGATATACTTTCAATATTCCTGGCAATACTTCCGCTTTATTATATCTACCTGCTTCATCTGTAAAAGATGTGAAGGAGAACGGAAGGGTATTTTAAAAAAAAGTACTGGAATCAAGTTTATCGGTGAAAATAATGGAAAGGTTATTTTGGAGTTGGAATCGGGTAGTTATCAATTTGAGGTGAAAAAATGAAATACTGAATGGTTTGTATTCTATGATAGCATTCGGAATAATAATATTTGAGTCTTCAATCAATGATTTTGTTCTTCTAATTAATTTCTATTTGCAAGATGGAAAATGTTCTATTCTTAGAAATAGAGATTGCTGTATTTTTTCTATTTTCCCCCATTTGACCGAATAAAGTCCCTCTTTTGAAAGATTTATATACCTATCGTTAGGATTGTATTTTCTATCTTTGCATCAAACAATTTTTGAACTAATTATTATGAAACACAAAATCCTTACTTTCTTTTTGGCTTGTCTTGTGCCTGGCTGGCAGGAGCACAGCAATCTGCCAATAGTCAAAATAATGTAGCCGAAAAAGATTACATAGCTTATCTCTTTACCTATTTTACAGGTAACCACATCAGCGAGGAAGCCGTATGCTATGCGGTAAGTACGGACGGATATACCTATTGGGCATTGAATGACAACAAACCTGTCATTGATTCCAAAATCATCAGTTCTACCGGTGGTGTGCGCGACCCGCATATCCTGCGTTGCAAAGACGGAAAGACATTCTATATGGTGGTTACCGATATGGTTTCTGACAATGGATGGGATTCCAATCGTGCCATGGTGTTGCTGAAATCTACAGACTTGGTGAACTGGAACCATTCTGTCATCAATATGCAGAAACGTTATGCCGGACAGGAAAAACTGAAACGGGTATGGGCGCCTCAGACTATCTTCGATGCGGAAGCCGGAAAATACTTGGTCTATTGGTCAATGAAATATGGTGATGAGGCAGATGTGATTTATTATGCTTATGCCAATAAAGAATTTACCGACCTGGAAGGTGAACCGAAACCGCTTTTCATCCCTGAAAACAAGAAATCTTGCATAGACGGTGATATCGTATATAAAGATGGAATCTACCACCTGTTTTATAAAACCGAAGGACATGGAAACGGCATCCGGGTAGCAACTACCCGTTCGCTGACTTCGGGACAATGGGAGGAAGAACCCGACTACAAGCAGCAGACCCCGGAAGCGGTGGAAGGTGCGGGAACTTTCAAACTGATAGGTCAGAATAAATACATCTTGATGTATGATGTCTATATGAAAGGTAAATACCAGTTTACCGAAACGACCGATTTGAAAAACTTTAAAGTGATAGACAGTGAGGTGAAGATGAATTTTCATCCGCGTCACGGAACTATCATCCCCATTACCCATGCCGAGCTGAAGCGTATCACTGACAAGTGGCCTTCAAAGGAAATGGGTAATATGACTATCCCCAACAATCCGGTGCTGCAAGGGTTTCACGCCGACCCTGAAATATTGTATTCTCATCAGACTAAAAAATATTATATCTATTCTACCACCGACGGACAGTCCGGATGGGGAGGGTGGTACTTTACGGTCTTTTCCTCAGATAATTTGAAAGACTGGAAGGACGAAGGCGTGATGCTTGACCTGAAGTCCGACCAGGTGATATGGGCGGATGGAAACGCGTGGGCTCCATGTATTGAAGAAAAAATAGTGGACGGAAAGTATAAATATTTTTTCTATTTCAGTGGTAACCCTACAGCCGGAGGCGGCAAGCAGATCGGGGTGGCGGTAGCCGATTCTCCCACCGGTCCGTTCAAAGACTTGGGACATCCCATCTCACCGATCTCCTGTGGGCCACGGACAGCAGATTGATGTGGATGTGTTTACCGATCCGGTTTCGGGAAAATCCTATCTGTATTGGGGTAATGGCTATATGGCAGGCGCCGAGCTGAATGAGGATATGCTTTCCATCAAGGAGAATACCCTGACCGTATTGACTCCGAAAGGGGGAAGCCTGAAGGATTATGCTTTCCGTGAAGCGGCGTATGTGTTCTATCGTAACGGACTTTACTATTTTATGTGGTCTGTGGACGATACCGGTTCGCCTAACTATCATGTGGCATACGGTACGTCAAAATCTCCGTTGGGTCCCATAAAGGTGGCCAAGAAGCCGGTGGTGCTGATTCAGGACCTGCAAAGGAAATCTATGGGCCTGCCCACAATGCGGTGCTGCAAATTCCGGGTACGGATGAGTGGTACATTGTATATCATCGTATTAATAAGAACTTTATAGACCGTGAGAAGGGTCCTGGCGTGCATCGTGAAGTATGTATAGACCGTATGGAATTTAATCCGGACGGAACCATCAGGAAGGTTGTTCCCACGTTATAAAAGAAACATAACAATAAAGTATATACCATGAAAAAGACCTTATTATCTCTGGCAATCGCCTCATTGGCAGCAGGCCAATCCGTCTGTGCTGCCGTGGAAAAAGTATATAATGAGCCCGATTCGGTCTACATCTTCTCTTACGCCCATCCGGAAGACGAGGGACGCAGCGGACTGAAATTCGCATGGAGCTCCGATGGCGACAAGTGGCTGAGTGTATCCGATGGCTTTGCCTATCTGAAATGTGACTTCGGACGTTGGGGGTCGGAAAAGAGAATGATTAAACCTCTTCTGGAAAAAGCGGAAGACGGACGTTGGTATTGCCGGTGGCAGCTCACCCCCAGCGGAAAAGTATGGGGTACTTCCCATTCTTCCGACTTGTTGAAGTGGGCTCCCCAACAATATGTCAATGCGGAGAAGCCTGCTGTGCCCCGACTGGTCACTGCCCGGCAGATTGTCCTTGATAAAGATACTTTGAACGGCTATATGCAGAAAGTTCCTTATGCGGATATAGAACAGTTGATTCGTTTTGCCGAGCATAAGAAATTCCGCGATATACAGAATAATGAGCGTACCGAACAGGACGCCGTTCGTTTTGCCGGACTGAAACCGGTCACTGCCACCATCCGGGTGGATGCCGGACGGGTAAAGCCCATCAGCGAGCATTTAATAGGTATTTTCTTTGAGGATATTAACTATGGGGCCGATGGCGGGTTGTATGCGGAGCTGGTTCAGAACCGTGATTTTGAATATTCTGCTAAAGACGGCGCAAGAGATAAGAACTGGAACAGCACGTATGCGTGGAGCATACAGGGAACTAATGCGGAACTGTCTGTCAGTGAGGACAGTCCCATTCATGCTAACAATGCCCACTATGCAGTGTTGGAGGTACACCGCCCGGGTGCTGCCCTGGTGAATAACGGTTTTGACGGTATTGCCGTGAAAAAAGGTGAGAAGTATGACTTCTCTGTGTTTTCCAAAGTGCTGGATGATACGAAAGGTGGAAAAGTGCTTGTGAGACTGACTACCAAAGACGGCAAGGAGATTGCGCAGGCTGCTATTCGGGTTTCATCTACAGAGTGGAAAAAACAAAAGGCTGTACTGACGGCAACAGCGGATGCTGCGGATGCCGTGCTGTCCGTTTGTCCGCAGATGGCTGGGAAGTATGCCTTGGATATGGTTTCTCTTTTCCCACAGAATACATTTAAAGGCAGAAAGAACGGGCTGCGTGCCGATTTGGCGCAGACCTTGGCCGACCTTCATCCCCGTTTTGTCCGTTTCCCCGGCGGATGTGTGGCTCACGGAGATGGTGTGGACAATATTTATGATTGGAAAGGCTCTATAGGAGCGTTGGAGGAACGCAAGCCTCTGCGCAATTTGTGGGGCTATCATCAGACACGTGGTTTGGGATATCATGAATATTTCTTGTTCTGCGAGGACATGGGTGCTGAACCTGTTCCCGTGGTGGCAGCCGGAGTGCCTTGTCAGAACTCGGGAACTTGCAGCCATCACTCGGTAGGCGAACTGGGTTGCGGCGGTCAGCAAGGCGGAATCCCGATGGAGGAAATGCCGCAGTACGTGCAGGATGTATTGGACTTGATAGAATATGCGAATGGAGATGCGAAGAAGACCGTATGGGGAAAGAAGCGTGCACAAGCCGGACACCCCAAGCCTTCAATCTGAAATACATCGGCATTGGTAACGAGGACCTGATTACCGATATCTTTGAAGAACGTTTCACTATGATTTTCAATGCGGTGAAGGAGAAATATCCCGAAGTGACCGTTATCGGAACCGTAGGTCCGTTCTATGAGGGCAGTGATTATGAGGAAGGATGGAAATTTGCTACCAAAATGGGTATTCCGATGGTGGACGAGCATTATTACAATACTCCGGGATGGTTTATCAACAACCAGGATTTCTATGACCGTTATGACCGCAACAAGGCAAAAGTGTATCTGGGAGAGTATGCGGCTCACCTGCCGGGACGCCCCAACAACATGGAAACAGCATTGGCTGAGGCCTTGTACCTGACTTCCGTGGAACGTAATGCTGATGTGGTGACCATGACTTCATACGCTCCTCTGTTGGCCAAGGAGGGACATACCCAGTGGAATCCGGATTTGATTTATTTCAATAATACGGAGGTGAAACCCACCGTAGGTTACTATGCGCAGCAGATGTACGGACAAAATGTGGGCAGTGAATACATCGCTTCTTCCGTGACTTTGGATAATGCACAAGATGCGGTGAAGAAACGGGTAGGTGTGTCGGTAGTCCGCGACGGAAAGACAGGAGATATGATCGTGAAACTGGTGAATCTGCTGCCGGTAGCGGTGAATGCGAAGGTGGAGCTCCCATCTTTGGAAGGAATGAACACCACTGCCGTAAAGACGGTTCTGGCAGGCAAGCCGACCGACAAGCAGGCTCGTCCTGTAGCCGGTACAATGGAAGTAAGCGAGAAATTCGGATATGAATTGCCGGCTTATTCATTTACGGTAATCCGGATAAACAAGAATGAAAAATAACAATAGATAAATAAACATGAAGAAATTACTGACTTTATTGCTGGCAGTCCTGCTGCTGGCGGGATGTGCCGGCAATAAGTCCGGAACATTCGAAGCGGGCAAGAATACCTTTCTGCTGAATGGGAAACCGTTCGTGGTCAAAGCGGCAGAGGTGCATTATCCACGCATTCCCCGTGAATACTGGGAACATCGTATCGAAATGTGTAAAGCCTTGGGCATGAATACGCTCTGTCTATATGTCTTTTGGAATTTGCATGAGGAAACTCCCGGCAATTATGACTTTACAGGCAACAAGGATATTGCGGCTTTCTGTAAATTGGCTCAGAAGCATGGCATGTACGTCATTGTGCGTCCCGGCCCGTATGTATGTGCGGAATGGGAAATGGGCGGTCTGCCTTGGTGGCTGCTGAAGAACGACAGCGTGCAGCTTCGCACTCTCGATCCTTTCTATATGCAGCACGTGGGAGCCTTTATGCATGAAGTGGGCAAGCAATTGCAGGATTTGCAGATTACCCGTGGCGGTAACATCATCATGGTGCAGGTGGAAAACGAATATGGTTCGTATGGCACGGACAAGCCCTATGTGTCTGCCATCCGTGACACGGTACGCGCCGCAGGCTTCACCGAAGTGCCTTTGTTCCAATGTGACTGGAGTTCTAATTTCCTGAATAACGGTTTGGATGATTTGCTTTGGACTGTAAACTTCGGTACGGGAGCCGATATCGACAAGCAGTTTGCCAAACTGAAAGAAGTACGTCCTGACGCTCCACTGATGTGCAGTGAATTCTGGAGTGGATGGTTTGACCACTGGGGACGTAAGCACGAAACCCGTGACGGACAAATCATGGTGGATGGTCTGAAAGAGATGATGGACAAAGGCATTTCCTTCAGTCTGTACATGACTCACGGAGGAACGACCTTTGGCTGGTGGGGCGGTGCTAATAATCCGGCTTATTCGGCTATGTGCAGCAGTTATGACTATGATGCTCCTATCAGCGAAGCGGGCTGGACCACCGACAAATATTTCGCCTTGCGCAATATGTTGAAGGATTACATGGACGAAGGCCAGACATTGCCCGAAGTTCCCGAAGCCTTACCGGTAATGGAAGTTCCGGCTATCAAATTCACTCAAGTGGCTCCGCTGATCAACAACCTTCCCGAACCGAAGCAGACAGAGGAGATCCGGCCGATGGAGAAATTTGACCAGGGTTGGGGAAGTATTCTGTATCGTACCCGTCTGCCGGAAGATGTGAAAGCAGGAACCATTTTGAAAATTACCGAACAACATGACTGGACACAGATCTTTGCCGACGGGAAACTGTTGGGGCGTCTGGACCGCCGTGGCGGAGAGCAGGAGTTGACATTACCTGCATTGAAAGCCGGAACTCAGCTTGATTTATTGGTGGAAGCATGGGACGTGTGAACTTTGACAAATCCATTCACGACCGTAAGGGAATCACCGAAAAAGTGGAACTGGTGAACGGTAAGAATGCTGAAACGTTGAAAGGCTGGACTGTTTATAATCTTCCCGTAGATTATGAATTTGTATCTTCCCGGAATTTTCAGGATATGAACTCGTCTGCCGCCTGTGGCATAGAAAAAAATGATGAAAGTGTTCCGGCCTACTATCGCGCCACTTTTACCTTGGATAAGGTGGCTGATACATTCCTGAATATGGAGTCATGGGGAAAAGGTATGGTATGGGTGAATGGCCGTGCCATGGGACGTTTCTGGGAGATCGGTCCTCAGCAGACTCTGTTCATGCCGGGGTGCTGGCTGAAAAAAGGAGTGAACGAAATCATTGTTCTTGACTTGAAAGGTCCGAAAGAGGCGACCATCGTCGGATTGGACAAACCTATCTTGGATATGCTTCGCGTAGCTGTTCCAGAAACGCATCGTAAACAGGGGCAAACCATTAAACTGGAGAAGGAAACACCGGTAGCTGCCGGTACTTTCAAACCAGGTAACGGTTGGCAGGAAGTGAAAGTACCTGCTACGAAAGGACGTTACTTCTGTCTGGAAGGCTTGGCTTCCTTTGATAATACCAATATTGCTGCTATTGCGGAGTTTGACGTGTTGGATGAGAAAGGACAGAAAATCTCTCGTGAAAACTGGAAGATTGTTTATGCCGACAGCGAGGAGACCCGTAGCGGCAACCGCACAGCCGATAAGATCTATGACCTGCAGGAAAGTACTTTCTGGCAGACGGTGGACAATACAGCTTATCCCCATCAGGTGGTGATAGATCTCGGCAAGGAATATAACGTGACTGGTTTTCGTATCCTGCCGCGTGCGGAACAAGGAGCTCCAGGCATGATTAAAGATTATAAGGTATATGTAAAAACAACCGGTTTCGGTTATTAAAATGAAGGTGCTACAGAAGAAAAATAAAACACAGATGTAAGGAGAAGATTCCAAAAGTAGGAAACTTGCAGATAGAACAGTTATCGGATACTTTAGCAAATTTTAAAAATTACTAGAGTATCCGATTTCTTTTTTATAATTTTGTGGCGGTCTATGATTCTAATAGAAAGCACAATGAAATATATATTGACCTTTATACTATCTTTTCTCTCTTTCTTGGTGTGTTCTCAGAACATAACTATTACAGATATTCCTACCATTGACCAGTTGCCGGTAAATGCTATTCATCGTGTTTTCAGAGACAGTGAAGGATATATGTGGTATGGCACGGTGAACGGATTATGTCGTGACGACGGCTATCATGTAAAGGTGTTTCGTTCGGACATTGATACTCCGGGGCTATTAGAGGACAACTTGGTAGAATGTATCGCTGAGGATAAGAAAGGAAATATATGGTTCGGTACAGACAAAGGGCATATATTCTTAATAAATCGGATTACAGTGTACATCCTATAGATCCGAAGCGTCTGAAGAATATTCCAGTGATGTATCTTTATGCTACCAGTGACGGCTCTATGTGGCTGGGGTATCGCTCTGTATTGGCTAAATATGATACCAACGGGCAGTTGGTTAAAGAATATCCTATCCGGAATGAACACGGAGGAGCCTCCATCTCCGGATTTTGTGAGAGTCGCAACCATGAAATTATTATTTCTGTGTGGAATGGTCGGGTATATCATCTGGACAAAGAAAAAGATGAGTTTATCCCTTATCCCGATAAGATGAGAAGTCGAAATCCTACGGTGATGGTTCAGGATAATGAACAGGATTATTTTTGGTTGGCTACCTGGGGGGATGGCGTGGTACGTTTCGATCCTTCGGCCCCAGGGGATTCCATGTTTGTATACTCTGAAATACCGGTCAATGCGGCCGGTGAGGAGGACGGACTCATCCTCAGTCTGGCACAGGATGATAAACTGGGATATATCTGGTTGACTACCGGCCACGATTTCATGGCTTTGCAAATTCAACCGGACCGGACGTTGAAGCAGTTGAAATTTTCGGCAGGACTTTTGCCTGTCAACCACATGCTGGTAGAGGTCTTGAAAGGAAAGGAATGTTTGTGGGTATCAGCTTTTGACCGTCCTAGTTTCATCCTACATCTGATGGATAATATAACCAAAGATTATGCTTTGCCCGCTTTGGCGGACAGGGTAAACCGCAGTCCGGCCATAATGGCTTTGTGTGATGATGGAGATGGCATGATGTGGATGATGCAGGAACGAACTGGTCTTGCACTGTATGACTTGAAACAGGATAAAGTGAAAATCTATTCGGATTTTCCCGCACTTGCTTCTTTGCCTTTGAATAATGGACGAGAGATGACGAGAGCACGCATCAATAACGGGGTCTGGGTGGCGAAGGATTTGAATAGATGGGTCTATGGCATGGCTCGTCAGGGAATGGAGATGCATCTGAAAGATGTTATCGACTTGAACGGACAGGTGGAACAGAATGCTACAGTGACAAAATTATATGAAGACTCGCATGGAATCTTGTGGATAGGCTTGAGCAAAGGACTTTGTAGCTATGATGTTCGTCAGAAAGAGTCAAACGGGTTTATCCGGATGTGGGTCATGTGATGGGGATAGTCGAAAATAAGGAAGGACTGATATGGATTTGTACTCAGGACAACGGTTTGTTTCAGACAACGGCAGATGAAAAACTGCGTTCTTTTAAATTAGAAAAGAACTTCTCCTGTCTGTCTATCGCTCCTGATGGGATTTTGTGGTTGGGAACTTGTGACGGAGGGGTCTACTCTTATGACCCTTCAGAGAATAAGTTGCTTTGTTATAATGGGGCCTGCGGCATGAATGGTAATCAGGTGAACCAGATAGTGGCTGATGCATATAATCATATTTGGATTGATACGAACCAGAAACTGATAGAATTTAATCCTCGTAACGGTTCGTTCCGCACCTATCTTACCACGGATGGTTCTATCTTGTTGCATCGCTTTCTTCCCACTGCTGTTTGTCAAGCAAAAGATGGCAATATTTATTGGGGCGGCATTCCGGGTATTTGCATGGTTACTCCATCAAACGGGTTGGAAAGAAAGGCTAGTGCAGTGAAGACCAAGATAACTGATATAAAGTTGCAAGGAGAATCATTGATATTCGGAGATAGAAAGAGTAGCAATTCCATTAACCGGATAGAATTGCATCCCGATGATCAGAATTTGGAAATTAGTTTTTCTTCTCTTAACCACCGTTATGCTTCAAAGATACGCTATGCTTATCGGTTGATAGGAGTGGACAAAGCGTGGGTATATGTGGAAGGTGGAAAAAACTCGGCTTTTTATAATCATCTGAGTAAGGGCACTTATACTTTTCAGGTGAAAGCGACGGATGAAAATGGTCTTTGGAGTAAAGAGGTAACTGAACTGACTATCCGACGCCTTCCTGCTTTTTATGAAACTTGGTGGGCGTATTTGTTCTATGTATTGATAGTGATGGGTGTATCCGGTTATAGTCTGTATCTTTATCTGAAGCGCGTGGACCGTAAGAATAATGAAATGTGGGCGGACAGCAAGGAGATGATTAAAATGCGTATTTATTTGGATAGTAAGGTGAATTTGCCTGAACCTGAGTTTGTACAACTGGACAAACTTCTATTGGAGAAAGCGGTAAAAGCCGTGGAAGATAACCTTACTGAGCCTGATTTTGATGTGACAGCTCTAGCTGATGCCATGAATATGTCCCGTTCTACTTTGACCCGTAAATTGAAAGCCATAACAGGTCGAACTCCATTGGATTTTATCCGGAACATCAAGATGAAGCATGCCAGACACATGTTGGAAGATAAAGACAAAAGTGTAACAGAGGTCGCCGCTACGTTGGGGTATTTTAATCGGAAGTATTTCACCACTTGCTTTAAAGAGGAATTTGGAATGACTCCCAGTGAGTTCCAGAAATCACAACACGAAGAATAAACATCTTCCCGTCCTTTAATTGTTGCAAATAGGGGGTACAAATGCGTCAAGTTATAGCTAGAGCCATTTGTATCCCCTGTTAGCATGGTTCTTCACCTGTATTTCTATTTCCTATTTCATTCTTTTGCCACAACCTTTTACGGGGAGAAAAACACATCTTCTTCATTCATTCCCGCAGTAAAGGTATGTATAACTTTAAATTTAATATAGAATGAAACATTTGTTTTTGTTGCTTACTCTGTTAAGCTTTTCATTAACAGCCTTAGCCCAGCAAAAAGTGACGGGTAAGGTGAAGGATTCTTCCGGCGAGCCTGTCATAGGAGCCAGTGTTGTCGTAAAAGGCAATAATACCATGGGAACGATTACGGATTTTGATGGAAACTTTATGTTGGATGTTCCTACAAAGAGTGTATTGGTTATTTCTTATATTGGTTATGTCACTCAGGAAGTTCCGACAGCAGGAAAAAAATCATTAGAGATTATTTTAAAAGAGGATACCAAGACCTTGGACGAAGTGGTGGTGATTGGTTACGGTACACAGCGTAAAGGGGATGTAACCAGTTCTGTAGCTAGTGTGAAAGCCGATAACTTTGTAAAAGGAGCCGTGAAGGATGTGGGACAGCTGATTCAAGGAAAAGTAGCCGGTCTGGCTATCACAAATCCTAATGGTGACCCGACGGGAAGTACTCAGATACGTCTTCGTGGTACAAATACCATTGGTGGAGCCAATACAGCCCCCTTGGTGTTGATTGATGGAATTCCGGGCGAACTCGGTACTGTGGCTCCGGAAGATGTGGAGAGTGTGGATGTGCTGAAGGACGGTTCTGCTGCCGCTATCTATGGTACGCGCGGTACGAATGGTGTGATTTTGATTACTACCAAACAGGCTAAAGGAGTGGATATCAACCAGGTGGAGTATAATGGTTACGTCAGTACTTCTCTTATTGCCAAGAAATTGGATATGTTGAATGCGGATGAGTTCCGTACCCTTTATCCCGACCAGGATCATGGGCTGATACGGACTGGATTGATGAGATTAGCCGTACGCCGATCAGCCACGTTCACAACTTGTCATTGATGGGTGGTAACTCAAAGACTAATTATATTGCCAATTTGAACTATGCTTCTCGTCAAGATCATGAAAAAATCAGATTTCGAAAGTTTTCAAGGACGTATTGAGGTGACTCACCGTATGTTTGATGATAAGTTGAAATTGAAATTCGGTTTGTTTGGTAAGAAAAATCAAATGGAATCTACAACTAGTGGGGGTAGCTTCAGAGGTTGGGTATATGGTCAGGCAACTCGTAGAAACCCGACTGATCCGGTAAGAAATGAGGATGGTACATGGAATGAGAATGTGAGCAAATTCGAATATGAGAATCCGTTGGCTTTGTTGTATGAGGCTGAAGGAAATGTAAAAAAGACTCAGTTGCGTTACAATGGAAATATTGTTTATAATCCTATCAAAGATTTGACTCTTTCTGCCGTATTCTCTTATATTCGTGACAATATGAACCGTGGCTACGGCGAGACTTTGAGCCATATTTCTGCTTTGCGTGATGGATTGGCAGGTTGGTCTTCGGTAGGTGCTTATACCAAGATGGAGAAGTTGATGGAACTTACTGCACAATATAACAAAGAAATCGGTGCGCATAAATTCAGTGTCTTGGGTGGTTATAGTTACAATGAAACAGATTTTGAAGAACTTTGGATTGATAACTATGGTTTTCAGGATGATTATTTTGGCGGATGGCATAATATTGGCATCGGTTCTGCTTTGAAAGACGGTAAAGCGAACATCGGCTCAAAGAAAACTCCTACAAATTTGATCGGCTTTTTCGGTCGTGCCACCTATTCATTCAAGAATCGTTATTTGTTGATGGGAGCCCTTCGTTATGAAGGAGCCAGTCAGTTATGGGGTACTGATAATGCATGGGGACTTTTCCCGTCCGTATCTGTAGGATGGAGAATTACCGAAGAAGCATTTATGAAGAATCAGAAGATTTTTGATGACTTGAAACTTCGTGTGGGATATGGTGTGACAGGTTCACAGCCTAAAGATCCTTTCCTGGGTGTGGCTATGTTGAAATATGGATCGTATGCTTTTGTAAATGGAAATTGGATACAGACCATCGTTCCGGCATCCAACCCGAATCCTGATTTGAAATGGGAGGAAAAGAAAGAAACTAATATTGGTTTGGACTTCGTTTCATGGGGTGGCCGTTTGTCCGGTTCTATTGATTATTATAACCGTGATGTGGATGGTTTGATATACGAATATGGAGTACCGACTCCTCCGAACTTGTATAATAAGACAATGGCCAATGGGGGTACAATGAGAAATCGTGGTGTGGAAGTGTTGGTGACTGTGGTTCCTGTTCAGAATAAAGATTTTGAATGGAGCACTACCGGAACATTCTCTTTGAATTCTAATAAGCTAATCAGTTTGTCTGGCAGTATCTTTAAGTCGGATTACGACTATTTTAATACGGGTACGGTGGAATACTCCGGTCAGGTAGCCGATTCTCACAGAGTACAGGTGGGTGAAAGTATCGGTAATTTCTATGGTTTTAAAGTAGTGGATGTAGACAGTGAAGGGCGTTGGATCTATGAAGACAGGAATGGTGAGCTGGTGAACTATAAGGACTTTACTCATGCTCCTGAAGATAAACATGTGATTGGTAACGGTCTTCCTAAATGGTATGCAGGATGGAACAATACTCTTCGTTATAAAAACTTCGACTTGAATGTGACTATGCGTGGCGCGTTTGGCTTCCAGATAATCAATGGTGGACGTATGAATTACGAGAATGTAAAGAACAGCCGTTTTGAAAATCGTTTGAAATCTGTGAATGACTTGGTGTTTGGCAAGCATACGTTGAGCCCGGAAGTGGAACCGGAATTCAACAGCTATTATGTAGAAGATGGTGACTACTGGAAGATTGACAATATAACCTTGGGATATAGTTTCGGTCAGGTAGGTAAATATATAAAGTCACTCCGTGTCTATGGTTCGGTATTGAATGCTTTGACTATAACCGGATATAAAGGTATTGATCCGGAAGTATCAACAGACGGCTTGACTCCGGGATATGATACACGTGACAGATATCCGAGTGTGCGCTCATTTACTTTCGGCGTTAATGTGAAATTTTAATGAACTAAAAAGGAATTGAAGATGAAAACAAATATAAAATTATGGACAATGGGACTGATGACAGCCGCATTGTTGGGAAATACAGCTTGTACTGATTTACTGCATGAGAGTTATGGGCAGGTAGTGTCTGAGGATTACGTGCCGAAAACGGAGGAAGATGTCAGTTATCTGGTAAATGCCGCTTATATACCTTGGCGCGAAACGTTATTGCAATGGAACGGAGTGGTTCGTGCACAGGAATTATGTGCGGATCAGGATGTTCTTCCCGCTCGCGATGGTATTGGATGGGTAGACGGTTATATCTATAAAAGATGGCATCAGCATACTTGGACTACCGAGGATGACGGTGTACTTCAAGGATGGGAACGCACGTACAATGGTGTGAATACCTGTAACCGTATTTTATCTCAGATAGAAGAAGGTGTGATCAGTGTGGATGGAGAAACGAAAGAAAAGTTGATTGCCGAATTGAAAGTACTGAGGGCTTCCTATTATTATATTTTGATTGATTTGTATGGTAATGTGCCCATTGTGACAGACTTTAAAGATACTTCATTACCGCAACAGTCTACTCGCAAAGAGGTCTTTGACTTTATTGTGAAAGAAATAACAGAGAATATGGATTTGTTGTCCGAAACGCCGAGAGGTTATTATTATGGACGTTTCAATAAGTGGGCGGCCCATGCATTGCTGGCTAAAATATATTTGAATGCTGAAGTCTGGTCGGGTACTGCTCAGTGGCAGAAATGTATCGACGAGTGTGATATCGTGATTAATTATGCCGAGAAGTCCGGAGAATATGCATTGGAAAATAATCAGAAGGATGTTTTTGTAACGCATAATGAGAATTCCAAAGAAATAATCTTTGCATTGCCGTTTGATGAAATTTATGTGACGGGATGGAATGATTTTGATTTCCACATGTACACTTTAGCACCTGAAAACCAGGAAACTTATCAGTTGACTGCACGTCCTTGGGGTGGTGTGTGTGCAGTGCCTCAGTTTATTAATTCTTTTGATAAGGATGACGCACGTTTGGAGGCTAACTATATTCAAGGCCAGCAATATACCTATTCCGGTGAAATCTTGAAGCGTAGTATTGATGGAAAGCCATTGATTTATACGGTAGATGTCCCTTCTATTGACCAGTCGGATGTGGATGATGGTTTCCGTTGGGGTAAGTTTGAATATGCCACCGGTATAACAAACCGCTTGAGTAATGACTGGCCGTTGTTACGTTATGCGGATGTATTGATGATGAAAGCGGAGTCATTGATGCGTTTGGGCAAATCGGGAGCAGGTGCTTTGGTGACTCAAGGTACGTGAACGTGCCTTTAAGAATGAGCCTGAAAAAGCGCAAGTTACAGATGCAGAATTGATGGGAGGAAGTGTATATGATTATGGCCGAAGAGATAGTTATAAGGCAGAACATGATGGTGGAGCGGATATTAAATATGGTCGTTTCCTTGATGAGTTAGGTTGGGAGTTTTGTCAGGAAGGACGCCGCCGTCAGGATATGATTCGTTTTGGAATCTTCACCACGAAAGCTTGGTTCTCTCATGATAAGAGTGATGAAACCAAAAATTTGTATCCTATTCCAAATAAAGTATTGTTGACCAATAGCAATCTGAAACAGAATCCGGGATATTCTAAATAATCAGGTTATTTCATCCGGTGGAATTTACTTTGGATTTTCACAAAATAGTTCCATCGGATGCTCTTTGTTTAATCATAGGTTATTCAATAGGATTTTTTAAGGAGTAAAAGATTGTTTTCATTTATTCCATTAATTTTGCAAGGAAATAAGACTTTGAAATAAACCCCTAATTATGAATTTACTTAAAATCATTTTGTCCACTTCCGCTTTTGCCATAGCTTCAGTAGCTTTGCATGCTCAGTTGCCCACAAAAGTAGAAAGTTTTCCGGTTAGGGATGTGCGGCTCACCGCCAGCCCTTTCAAACATGCAGAGGATATGGATATCCGTTATCTGCTGGGAATGGACCCCGATCGTTTGTTGGCTCCTTATTTGAAGGAGGCTGGCTTGTTCCCTAAAGCAGAAAATTATACTAATTGGGAAAATACAGGACTGGACGGACATATTGGCGGACATTATTTGTCGGCCCTTTCCTATATGTATGCCGCTACAGGCAATCAGGAGATCAAGGTTCGTTTAGATTATATGATAAGTGAACTGAAACGTTGTCAGGATGCCGCCGGTGACGGTTATCTGTGCGGAGTTCCAAACGGGCGCAAAATGTGGAAAGAAATAGAAGAAGGGAACATTCGTGCCTCCGGTTTCGGACTGAACGATCGTTGGGTTCCTCTTTACAATATTCATAAAATGTATGCCGGCCTTCGTGATGCAACTCTTCAGACAGGTAGTAAGGAAGCAAAAGAAATGTTGGTGAAACTCACTGACTGGATGATTCGTCTGATATCCAAACTGAGCGATGAACAGATACAGGATATGTTGCGCAGCGAACATGGAGGACTGAATGAAACATTCGCCGATGTAGCCGCTATCACCGGCGACAAACGTTACTTGAAACTAGCTCATCAGTTCTCTCATCAGACTGTGTTGCAGCCTTTATTGAAACAAGAGGATAAATTGACCGGCATGCACGCCAATACCCAAATACCGAAAGTGATAGGTTTCAAACGTATTGCCGATTTGGAAGGCAATCGGGACTGGAGTGAGGCTGCCCGTTATTTTTGGGAAACAGTAGTAGACCATCGCAGTATCACCATCGGAGGTAACAGTGTGCGTGAGCATTTTCATCCGGCTGATGATTTCAGCAGTATGCTCACCAGTGAACAGGGGCCTGAAACTTGTAACACTTATAATATGCTCCGCCTTACAAAAATGTTGTATGAAACGAGTGCGGACGCTCATTTGATGGATTATTACGAACGGGCGCTTTATAACCATATCCTTTCCACACAAGATCCTGTACAAGGTGGTTTTGTTTATTTCACCCCGATGCGTGCCGGTCATTATAGAGTCTACTCGCAACCTCAGACCAGTTTCTGGTGTTGTGTGGGATCGGGGATGGAAAATCATGCTCGCTATGGTGAAATGATTTATGGACACAAGGATAATAATCTGTATGTCAATCTTTTCATTCCCTCTACCTTGCGTTGGGAGATATCCATATTGAGCAACAAACGGCTTTCCCCGATGAGGAAGGGACAACTCTTGCTGTTTCTCCGGAAAAGGGAGAGAAGGAATTCACACTTCTTTTCCGTGTTCCCGAATGGACGAATCCGGAAGCATTACGCTTGTCTGTCAACGGTGAACAACAGAAAGTAACGGTCAAAGAGGGATATGTTAGTTTGAACCGTACTTGGTCAAAAGGTGACAAAGTGAGATTGGAACTGCCGATGCATCTGCGTGCCATTGCATTGCCGGATGGTTCTGCCAACTATTCCATCTTATACGGACCGATTGTGCTGGCCGCCCAATTGGGCAAGCAAAATCAGGATGGTATGTTCGCCGATGACAGTCGTGGCGGACACATAGCCGCCGGGCCCCGTCTGCCTTTACAAACGATGCCTGTCATGGTGGGGGATAAGAATGATATTCTCTCTCATCTGAAGAAAGTGGAAGGCAAACCGTTGACATTTGCGTTGACCGGAGTCTATCCCGAACGTTATGAGGGCATGATTGTGGAACCGTTTTTCCGTTTATACGAGTGCCGGTATATGGTTTATTGGCCCGTCCTGTCCAAACAGGAGTTGAAGGCAAGGCAGGAACAGTTAGCGAAAGAAGAGAAGGAACGTGCTGCATTGGATGGTATTACTACCGACAAGGTGATTTGTGGGGAACAGCAACCGGAAAGCGACCATTTCATCCGGATGGAGAACTCTCGTACGGGGGATGATGAAGGTGTTCATTGGCGCGAGGCAACCGGTTGGTTCAGTTATCGTATGAAGACGAATGGAAAACCTGTCCATAAGGTCCGTATCCTGTTCCGTCCTGAGATTCGTAAGGATGCAAAAGTATGGATAAACGGGCAGGAAGTAGGTAAATTAGCTGACAAACCAGCTTCGGATTTGTCGGTTGGCATAGTTGACGTGCCTGTATCTATGCAATCTGATGATCAGTTGGAAATAAAGATTGGTAGAGGAAATGAGAAAGTGACTCCGCATATTTATGAGGTGCGGTTGGTGACTGAATAAATACATGCTTAAAAGTAATAAAAACGATCATGTCTAATGGGTATGATCGTTTTTTATTTCTTTTTATAAATGAAGTACCTGTTTGCTATCTGTCTTTCCGAAAAGATTCTCTATTTTTGCAGGAAACAAACCGAACAGCTAATGAAAATTCTCCATACAGCAGACTGGCATCTGGGCCAGACTTTTTATGAATACGACCGCCGGGAAGAGCATTTCCATTTTCTAGAATGGCTGAAACAGCAGATAAAACAGCATGAAATAGATGTATTGCTGATAGCAGGCGATGTATTCGACAGCCCAAATCCTTCAGCAGAATCTCAACGAGTGTATTATCGTTTTTTAAGAGAAGTCACATCTGAGAACCTTCTTTACAAATTGTCATCATTGCCGGAAATCATGACTCGGCAGCTCGTCTGGAGGCCCCCAATCCTTTATTGGAGGATATGAATATCATTGTTCGTGGCACGGTGCGGCGCAATGCGGAAGGCGACATAGATCTGCAACACCTCATTGTTCCCCTTTATACAGAAGGAAAAGTGACCGCTTATTGTCTTGCCGTTCCCTATCTGCGTCAGGGTGATTACCCTTCGGCTGAAACCTATTCAAAGGGAGTCCAGCAGCTTTATGAACAGCTTTTCAACGAAGTAAAAGAGAAAGGAAAACCTGTTCTCGCCATGGGACATCTGCAAGCCACCGGTTCCGAAATCTCGGAAGACGACCGCTCGGAACGTACCGTTATCGGCGGCTTGGAGTGTGTATCCCCCGATGCTTTTGATGAGGCCATCACCTACACTGCATTGGGACATCTGCATCGTTCCCAACGCGTGTCCCGTCGGGACAATGTGCGTTATTCCGGAACTCCCTGCCTATGTCCTTTGCCGAAAGGAATAATACTTCAGGGGTAGTCATGATAACGATAGATGCCGAGGGTACCGACATTAATAAATTAGCGTTCGAGCCGTTAGCCGGTTTGGTGAGCATTCCCCCTCAAGCCCGTCCGTTGGAAGAAGTGTTGCAGGCAATTGGGGAATTGCCCGATGGCGATGCCACCCTTCGGTCGCCCTATCTGGAAATAAAGATTTTGATGACCGAACCCGAACCCTCTTATAAATATAAGATAGAGGAAGCTTTGAAAGGAAAAGCAGTCCGGTTGGCCCGCATCGCCGCTATGCTTCCGCAAAAAAAGGCAAGCGGCATCTCCGCCACTTCCTACGAGGAATTGCAAACCATCCGCCCGCTGGACATGGCACTGGATGTATTCAAACGAAAATATGGCGGCACAGAGATGCCCGATACCATGAAGCTATTGTTGGAAAGTGTAATCAAGGAGGCAGGAGTATGAAAATATTAGCGATAAGAGGGAAGAACCTCGCTTCATTGGAAGGTGAATTTGTTATTGACTTTACCGTTGAGCCTTTATGTTCGGCAGGTATATTCGCTATTACAGGCAGTACCGGAGCCGGAAAGTCAACCTTGTTGGATGCCTTATGCTTGGCCTTGTTTGATTGTACGCCGCGTATGAACAAGGCGAAAGAGAATAACGTTTCTGTTATGGATGTCGCCGACAGGGGAATTGCTCAAAACGACAGCCGTTCCATCCTTCGTCGGGGTACGGCCGAAGGTTATTCGGAAGTGGATTTCGTAGCCTTGACAGGGGAGGTTTTCCGCTCACGTTGGACGGTACGACGTTCGCGTGGCAAAGTGGATGGTTCCTTGCAAAAAGTGGAAATGACATTGACTAACCTCACTTCCGGAGTAGAACAGCAAGGAACAAAGACAGAATTATTATCTCACATCAGTAAATTAATCGGGCTTTCTTTTGAACAGTTTAACCGTTCTGTATTGCTGGCTCAAGGTGACTTTGCCACCTTCCTGAAGGCTCGTCAGACTGACAAAGCCGAAATCTTGGAAAAGTTGACCGGAACCGAAATTTACTCACGTATCTCTGCTTCCATCTATGAACGCACCAAGCGGGCGGAAGGTGAATATAAATTATTGCAAGAACGTATCAAAGGCATTGAGTTGTTGACAGAAGAGCAATTACAGCAACTTTCAGCTGAAAAGGAAGAATTACAAGTTCGCTTGTCCGTTTCGAAGAAAAAAGAGGAAACCCTGTCCGGCAAGTTGAAATGGCTGGAAGAAGAAGGACGCTTGAATACAGGTTGCATACAGGCGGAAGAAACACTTTCGGTTGTCAGAAAAGAAATAGAAGCAGCCCGTCCGCGTTATGAACTGTTGTTCCGTATAGAGCAGGCGCAGGATATCCGCGATGTGTATATGGAACAGCGTAATGCCCGGCAACAGACTACTGCCGGACGTTCCCGATTGAACGAAATACAGGTTGCCATACAGAAAAATGCTGCTTTGCAAACTTCCGCGACCGCACAGTGGGAAGCTGCTCAGAAGGCGCAAACGGAATTCAAGGCTTATCTGTTACAACAAGAACCACAATTGGATAAGGCTAGAGCATTGGATGTGCAATTGGCAGAAAATAGAAAACAACTGGTGGAAAGCCGGAAGGAAGTGGCTTTGGCATTACAAGCTAAGGATAATTTGCATCAATCTATCTGTAGGACTGAAAAGGAAATAAGTCTGTTGGCAGAGAAGCAAAACATTTTGCAAACTTGGTTTGAGCGATATACTGCTTATTCCCAACTTATTCCGGCTGTTGAATTGATAACCAGTTTGCTTAGTAATTTGGAAATAGCAAAGACGCAGACTCTGTCGAATCAGCAGTTGCTGGAGAAAGTAAGGAATGCGAATGAAATGGAGGAACAACGTTTGAAATCCGTACAACAAGAGGCCGAGCGCCTGAACCGTCTGTTGCCGGCAGAAGTTCTGTTGCTCCGTGCGCAGTTGGAGGAGGGAAAACCTTGCCCTGTTTGCGGCAGTCTTCATCATCCGATGAGGGAACAGATCAATGTCCAATCCTTGCAGGAAGAAGAACTGAACCATGCCAAAGAACAGGTTGCTAAGGAAATGGAACAACTGAAGAATACGTTGAATGCCCGTCAACTGGAGATGGCCCGTCTGTCCACCTTGATTGAGAATTATACAGTACAAAGTGAAGATATCTTGAAAAAAGTTGAAACCTGCGTTTCCATTATTCCTACCTGGAAGGATTTATTGGAGCAGGGAACGTTGAAACGTTATGTCCAGCAATTCGGCAGGCAATGGAATACCCGTCTGCAGGAGCAGACCGAAATAAAAGAGGCTCTTACCTCAAAATCTGCCAAAGGGATAGTTTGAAAAATGAAGAGGCGAATGCTATTCGTTTGTACGAAGAGAAAAAACAGAAAGAAGAAAAGCAACAGACTGAACTGGAAGAACGCACTTGTCTGCGCGCCTCTCTGCTGAATGGTGAACTTACCGAAAAGGTCGTTGCAAACAATGTTAAACGACAAAAGGAATTGGAACAACAACAGGAAAAAGCAATGAACTTGCATCATTCTCTAACCGTACAAGCAGAATCTTACAAAGGGCAGATCGCGCAGTTGGAAAAGGAATTAGTCCGTCTGACTGCTGTTTTGCAACAAGACGAGTTGAAAATAAACGAGTGGCTCACTCTTCAAAAGGAAACGTATGCCGAGTTGGAACAATTGCTTTCCAAAGACAAAAACTGGATACTGGCTGAAAAACAAGCATTGAGTGCATTGAAAGAGAAGGAAACTGTTTTTCAGGCAGTCCTTTCAGAGCGAAGACAGAAAAAGGAGGAACATCAGCAAGCTCCCTTGAAACCGGATACCACGGAGAGCAGGGAGTCGCTGGCTGAAACATTGACAGCCTGCACCGCCACCAAAGAAGCGGAAACCGGGCGCTTGGCCCAAATAGAAGTGACGATACAGAATCATATAAAAAGTATAGAACGTATAGCTGGCATTAAGAAGGAATTGGAGGAGAAAACTTCCATCTACGAGAATTGGGCGAAACTGAATGAGTTGTTCGGTTCCCAGACTGGCGCCAAGTTTAAGGAAATAGCCCAAGGCTATACGCTCGATGTTCTTTTACTTTATGCCAACAGGCATTTGCAGGATCTTGCTCCCCGTTATGAATTGCAGCGTATTCCGGACACGCTGGCCTTGCAGATTGTGGATCTTGATATGATGGGTGAGGTACGTAGTGTCCATTCCCTTTCGGGTGGGGAGTCTTTCTTGGTATCTCTCGCTTTGGCATTGGGCTTGTCTTCCTTGTCCTCCAACCGGATGAATGTGGAGTCGCTGTTTATTGACGAAGGTTTCGGATCATTGGATATGGACACCCTGCGCATTGCGATGGATGCTTTGGAACGGTTGCAGATGCAAGGGCGTAAGATAGGGGTGATTTCCCATGTGGCGGAGATGACGGAACGTATCCCCGCGCAGGTGCAGGTGGTGAAGACCGGAAGCGGAAGAAGCAAGGTGCAGGTGATGGGACAAATATAAGGATTGGGCTCCATTACAGATGATGAGTTATAAAGGCAAGTTATAAGGATAGAATATAGCAAATGATATTCTATGTGGAAATATCTGTCATATTTCGTGTATGTGAAAATGCTTTGTATGGTTTGGTTATGAATTGTTTAAAAAAATGTTTTCAAACAAAAAACTCAAAAAAAGTTCTTGACATTGTTGTTTTTTTGGTAAAATACATGTATGTTTGGAATGTTCATCAAAATGGACAAGGAATTATAAACAAAAGCGTTTAGCTGGTTCTGTATAAGTGAAAAGTCGAAATTTCCCGGAAAGTACCAAGAACAGCCATACGTTCAGCCTGCAATATTTAGCAGGTGTTTGTACCAAAGGCTTCGACTCCCGCACTTATAGACGAGGTTAATGCCCTTCCGCTTTTAATTTAGATGGGTTTGCACATAGGGCACAAGCCTGGAGATTATATTATGACAAAAATAAACACGTGTAAATCTCGCTCTTACTTGAAAAGTATTATCAAACATTGGAACTCCACTGAAAAGAAATTTCCAATACAAGGCTGATATATAGATTCATGTGTCTGGTCTATATGTCATAAGTATCTGTTTTTTTCCTGGAAACCGATATTACTTCATATATAAATTCAATTCGGAACTACTTATAAATAAGATCATGGATAAGAAATCTGTAAAAATCAATGCTGAAAAAATATGGCATACACTGAATGAGGTGAAGTCTGTTTCAATATCCGAACTTGCAAGGATACTTAACCTGAGTATTGAAAGTACTGCATTGGCTGTCGGTTGGCTGATATGTGAAAATAAAGTTTTCATAGGAAGTAAAAACGGACAGATTGAAATCTGTAGTGAAAATACCTATAATTTCTGTTTCGGTTAAATTGAAAGATATGTTGCAATGAATAAGAACGGTTCGGTATAAATGCTGGACAATCAGATGAAAGCTGCCCCTTACCGTTTTTACAGGCATTGTACAATAGATGAAGATGGAATCATGACTTGTCATGCTGGAAGTGGCAGTGAACTGAATATTTCTGAGGAAGTGTTTGAATTCCGCCTTAGAGATATGGAATTCCTGAACTGGATGATGAGAAAGGCCAGACTGGAAGGACGAAAAATCAGATCGGCCTCTCTTGATGAGAGATATTTTGACAACTTGCTAAATTATAAAAGATTCCAGTATTAATGGTATGATTGCTGGCGCAGACCTTTTATGCCTCGCTTTTATTATAATATAAGAATGAAAGCGTGTCCTGATTGATGAAAAAGACAACAAGGAGGGACTTGAACAGATTATTTTATATATCGGTATAGTATTCAATAAAATAAAAAAGTGACGGACTATGAAAAAAACATTAATTGGATTATTGGGCTCGACAGTTATATGCGTACTGTTTCTTGCAGGTTGTATTGATGAACATTACGGGGAGGATAGCAATACCATTGTTACCAATCTGACCGGCTATGCATGGGAGAGAACATTTCAGATACGTACTGAGGATGGCAGGGATGCGGAAGTCTGTGAACATTATGAGTTCGGGCTGAATGGTAAGGCTTCCTGTAAATCACGGACGACATGTGATGGCGAGGAAGTGGAAGAGCATGTACATTATTTCCGGTATGATTTTATCACTCCCAATAACAGATATCTTCTTCTGGATTACTGCTACTGGCAGATTGACAGGATCAGTTCTTCAGTATTGAGCATATATGAAACCTCTGACAATCCTGTGATTGTGATGGGGCAGACCAGGGAATATAAGAGTTTCTCGGCTGTTCCGTTGGGGAATGACTGATGCGCTATGTTTGATGTGTTTTTAGGAACAGAGGCGTTACAGGCATAAGTGAGGGAAAAATATGATTTTTGTCTCCATATTGAATCACTGTTTTTACTTATGAGAATCGGACCGGTGTTTTTGATGGGATTTTGTATTCAGAAATTCCACATCAAAGACAAGGATGTTTTTTAAAAAGATCAAGAGCTTTTAAAAAAAGAACAGGAGCTTTTTCAAAAACAACAGGATGTTTTGATGTTTTTCCACTCGTATTGTATAACATGGCAAAACACCTTGTTTTTCTTTCAGAAGTTTCAGTCTCTCCGCAAACGTCCTGTTCATCGGCTTTTCGGCTGAAGGATATGCACGATAAAATCCTTCAGCGAAAAAGATCTTTCAGCGTGACAGGGTAAGCGATGTCGTATTGTTTGGTTTTCTATCGGTGTTCGGATTCACCTTTATACATTTATTGACCACGGCTGAAAGAAAGAACTACGCAGTTGAAGGATCTCAGTGCATCAATCTGTCAGCCGGAATGCCGATGAACAGGACGTTTGCGGAGAGGCTGAAACTTCTGAAGGTTTTTGGGGGGATTCTCCGGGAGAGGGGGATTTCTTTTCAAAAGATGGATACGCAATATCAAAAAGAAACGTAAGAAGACTTTGCATACTTGCCGCAAGTTTTTCGGAATCTTGTAGCAGGATTTGCAGATTCTTGGTATAGGAATATCTTGTTTGATTTTATTGTTGTCTGGTAAAAATGCCGAAGTTTCCCAAAAACGGTCTAGGCTTGCGATAAACAGATTCGGTTTTAATGGTAAACAAATATGATTGTATCTGATACAAAGGTAGTAATTTCCTGCCAACGGGCAAAATTTTAATATAAAAAGGGGTAATTGCTTTACGCCGATCAATAGTTGTATGGAAAAATAATATCTTTACAACTTTGTTCAGATTTAAGGTGTTGAACTTATATACTGGTCATACTAGGAGTATGTGAGAGATAATATATTCAGGTGATTGTTATCGTCCGTGAGGTGAAAAATCAAGGATTTATCAAATAAACATGTAACTTATTTGATATATATATTCCGATAATTTCAGTATATTTTGTAGAATGTGTCTGTGCAAACTAGACGTAGCATCTATCGTCTGTGAAAAGTTGGATACTTATTATTGAACCTGAATCCGAATCCCAGCATCAGATAGTTAGGATCATGGAAATCCTGTAAATTATATCCGATATGAAGGAATGAGCTGCGCGTAACTTCTATCTTTAGTGCCAATATCTGGTAGAAAGATTTTAAATCTCCGCCTGCATGAATCACATTTGTACCTAATCCTATTCCAACTGTGAAGTAAGGCATTACGTACTCGGCACGTCCCGAAACTCCTAGGGCTAATTGTTTGCCGGCAGACGGCTTGAGGAATTCGTCACCGTATCCGTCCGGACTATATACATTCGCACTGCCGTCATAAACACCGTCCAATGAAATACCTGCACGGAACTTATATCCGAAATTATACATCGGCGCGAAATTAAATCCAAGTACCGGATAAGCTTCAGGAGAAGCAACCATTTGTCCTTCGCCAATAGTTACTCCTTTTCTGCGCATGAACCGAACAATACCAAGTCATAACTGATATGACGGGGGAATTTAGGTACGGGTGATTGATATAGAGGTTTTGCAAAACATTCTTCTTTTCTGTTAATATTGTAGACCAATCCTACCTTTAGTCCGATGGAATTGAGTCCCGCATTCGGGAATTTTGTATTACCGTTAGAGAAATGCGTCACTGCCACACCTGTTGTGAAATCAAATTTGGGAGAGAGCATCCAGTTGAAATAGAAGTTTGTATTCAGATAGGCGTTTACTTTTGAACTATCACCTTATTATATGGGTTCAAATCACTGTGATATGGTTTCCAGCCAAATGAAGCGCCGAAGTTCCATTCATAGTTTAACGACAATCGTTGGTTGAAACGGGCGATACGCGCTCCTTGAAATAAATAGACAGTAAGCGGGTTGCCCAACTGCGGCTTCTCATACATATTGTAGTAGGCCACACCGATACCTTGATAGGCTCCTCTGTAAATACGGTCGGTATAGGTGTTCGGATGAAATTGGAATGAGTATTTCAAGTGAAGCGACAGGGAATTCTCTATGGGTTTCCAATTCAGATTTTCTCCTCTGAAAAAGGAACTGGTGGGGAAAATATATCCGGGACGTGCCTCAATGCCGATACGGTGGATAAAGTGACGTTTCAATGACAGAGAATCTACATAAAGCCGGTCGGGGATGTTGGTTTTGTCTGAAATGGAAACTTCTGTTGTGTCTATAGGGATTCCCTCTGTATAATGATTGATTTTGTCTTCAGCAAAGGTCATGTTACTTAAGAACAGTAATGCACCCAGAAGTATCATGAATTTCCATTTTTGTATTGTGCCTTTCATATGCCGTGTAATTGTTTTGTGTTTTTTACTGATCTATTGTATGGTCTGAATTTTTTATTTGTGGCACAAATATAATCATAGTATTTGAAAAAGAAATTTGTTAGATATAAAAAGGTTTTGTATAACCTTGATAACCACTATTTAAACTATTTTGAGGATGAATTGTAATATCATCCTCTACCATCGGCTCCCCACATCATTTTGTTGCGGAGTGTGTTGAAAAAGATATGGCTGTTTCGTTTTACTACATTTATTTTATAGTCGGCTTTGCGGATAGTGAGCCGGCTTCCTTCACGGCAAGTTTCGCTACGTCCGTCGATGGCAATCAGGAAATTGTGGCTGCGGCTCTCTATATCCAATGTGATTTCCCAGTCGTCGTTGATGACAATGGGGCGTACATTCAGGCTATGTGGTGCAACCGGAGTGATGGCGATGGTATTACTGTGTGGCACGATGACAGGTCCCCCGATGCTCAGCGAATAGGCTGTAGAACCGGTAGGAGTGGCAATTACCAATCCGTCCGCCTGATAAGTGGTGAGATAGGCCCCATTGATGGCTGTGTGGATGGAAATCATAGAAGAACTGTCACGCTTCAGTACCGCTATCTCATTCAGACCGAAAGGGTAACCTTTCAGTTCTTGTTCTTTGCAGGATACTTGCAATACGCTGCGGTCTTCTATCCGATAGTTTCCATTGTAGATATCATTAAATGTGTCCTCCATCTCTTCAGGGGAGACATCGGCCAGAAAACCTAATCGTCCGGTATTGATACCTAGTATGGGAATGTTGCGTGAACCCACACGGCTGGCAGCTTTCAGGAAAGTGCCGTCGCCTCCGATACTTAGTATCATGTCGGCTTCAAAATTATTTCCATCGAAAACACCGGCGTGACGGATGCTTATCTTGAGGTCGTTCGTCAGAAACTGGTAGAACTCGCGGCAGATATGGACTTCGGCGTTATGTTGTGACAGAATGGATAGCAAACGTTCCACATGAGCCGATTTCTTGGCTTGATAAGTGTTTCCGAAAAGGGCGAATTTCATTGGGTGTATATTCATTAGTTAATTTTATAAATCTTTTGTTTGTCAAAATGGACCAGGTTTTAATAAAACCTGCTAACTTTGCACATCAGAACTGCAAAGATAATAATATATTGCCAAGATGACAAAGTTAAGTGTAAATATAAACAAGGTAGCCACCTTGCGTAATGCCCGGGGAGGCAACAATCCGGACGTGGTGAAAGTAGCCTTGGACTGTGAGGCGTTTGGTGCGGAAGGTATCACTGTACATCCTCGTCCCGATGAACGGCATATCCGCCGCAGCGATGTGTACGAACTTCGTCCGTTACTTACCACAGAGTTCAATATTGAAGGGTATCCCGCACCGGAGTTCGTTGACCTGGTACTGAAAGTGAAACCTCATCAAGTAACGCTGGTGCCCGATGCGCCCGATCAAATTACGTCTAATGCCGGATGGGATACCAAGGCCAATCTTTCTTTCCTTACCGAACTGATGGATACGTTCGGACAGGCAGGCATTCGTACCTCTATCTTTGTCGGTACGGACAAGGAGATGATAGAATATGCCGCCAAGGCGGGGGCCGACCGGGTGGAACTTTATACGGAACCATACGCTACGATGTACCCTCAGAATCCCGAAGCGGCCATTGCTCCTTTTATAGAAGCGGCGAAGGTGACACGTAGCTGGGGATGGGACTGAATGCAGGTCATGACCTTAGTCTGGTAAATCTGAAATATATGCATACGCATATTCCTTGGCTGGACGAGGTGTCTATCGGTCATGCATTGATAAGCGATGCGCTTTATATGGGATTAAAACAAACTATTGAAGAATATAAAAATTGTCTTCGTTCATGATGAATATCACTTTATTGGCTGCACAGGCGGCTTTGGCGGATACCCTTGCCGGGGGTAACCCCACATTGACACCCGTTTCGGGGGAGGCTCAGATGAACCTTTGGGATATGGCGGTAAAAGGCGGATGGATCATGCTTGTGCTGGCTCTGCTGTCCGTTGCGTGTTTTTATATCTTTTTTGAACGTCTTGCTTACATTCGCAAGGCTGGTAAGGAAGACCCTTTGTTTATGGAACGTATCCGGGATTATATTCGTACCGGAGAGGTGAAATCGGCCATCAATTATTGCCGTATTACTAATACGCCTTCTGCCCGGATGATTGAAAAAGGGATTTCGCGTATGGGACGTCCCGTCGCCGATGTGCAGGCAGCCATAGAGAATGCCGGAAACATTGAAGTGGCAAAATTGGAAAATGGCTTCCCCGTCATCGCTACGGTTTCGGGTGGTGCTCCCATGCTTGGCTTTTTAGGAACAGTGACTGGTATGGTGCGCGCTTTTTGGGAGATGGCCAATGCCGGAAATAATATTGATATTACATTGCTGTCAGGAGGTATCTACGAGGCGATGATTACTACTGTAGGTGGTCTTATAGTAGGTATTGCAGCCATGTTTGCTTATAATTATCTGGTGGTACGTGTGGATAAGGTAGTTGGCCAGATGGAAGCCCGTACCATGGATTTTATGGATCTGCTGAATGAACCGGTTCAAAAATAAAAATATATGGCGTTAAAAAGAAGACAAAAAATATCACCCAATTTCAGTATGGCGTCTATGACAGACTCATATTCCTGTTGCTGATATTTTTCATGATTACCTCTACTATGGTGTCACCCAATGCCATTAAGGTATTGCTTCCGCAAGGCAGGCAGCAGACTTCGGCGAAACCACTTACACGGGTAATTATAGACAAGAATCTGAACTTCTATACCGCTTTCGGTAATGAAGATGAAATGCCGATAGACTTGGAAGAACTGCCCGCATTCCTGCAAAGGTGTGCCGAGAAAGAACCCGATATGTATGTGGCCCTTTATGCGGATGAGGTTGTGCCTTACCGTGAAATAGTAAGGGTACTGAACATTGCTAATGAAAATCATTTCAAGATGGTGTTGGCTACACGTCCGCCTGAGAAGAAACGTTAAGCTGTAAGCATGAAGAAAAATAAGATAACAGGACTGATTGGTACGGCTGTACTGCATATTCTTCTCCTAATCCTGCTGTTGGTGATTGCTATCCGTCGCCCTCAGGCTCAGGAAGAAGGGGGTGTCCCTGTTATGCTGGGAAATACGGAACTTTCTCAAGGAAATGCCGATCCTTATACGCTGACGGATGTGGATATAATGAATGAGCCCGAGGTTCCGGCTCCCGATGTATCCGAACCCGAAATGGTTTCTCCCGTCGAAACAAAAGAGGAAATCATCACGCAAACAGAAGAGGAAACGGTGACAGTCCCCAAAAAGGAACCTAAAAGAGAAATTCCTAAAAAAGAAAAGCCCAAGAAGGAGACTCCTAAAAAGGACGTACCGAAAAAGGAGCCGGTAAAGCCGAAAGAGAAGACTGAGGCCGAGAAGCGTGCTGAAGCAGAAAAAGCAGCGGCTGAGAAGAAAGCGGCAGCCGAAAGAGCGGCAGCGGAAGCGGTGGCGAAGAAGATAGCCGGTGCTTTCGGAAAAGGAACTCAAATGGGAAATAAAGGAACCGGTACTACAGGCTTCGGTTTGGAGGGTAGCCCGACGGGAAACTCTTCGGAAGGGAAATCCAGCGGAGTGGGCGGTTACGGAACATTTGACCTCAATGGACGTTCTTTGGGTAGTGGCGGTTTGCCGATGCCTGTCTATAATGTGCAGGATGAGGGACGGGTGGTAGTGACTATTACCGTAAATCCCGCAGGACAGGTGATAAGTACTAGTATCAACAAACGTACCAATACAGTAAACGCTTCGTTGCGGAAGGCGGCGGAAGAGGCTGCCCGTAAGGCACGCTTTAACCAAGTGGACGGAGTGAATAACCAGACAGGTACTATTACATATTACTTTAAACTGAAGTAGCTTATGAAAACAATTTATGTATTTTTGGCAGAAGGCTTCGAGGAAGTGGAGGCACTGACCCCGGTAGATGTGTTGAGACGTGCAGGTTTGCCTGTAAAGACCGTTTCTATAACAGGTGTGCTGACCGTAAACGGTGCGCATGGTGTTCCGGTAGTAGCCGATATGGTGTTTGAAGAAGTAAAAGAAGAGGATGCGGAAATGATTGTATTGCCCGGCGGTCTGCCTGGAGCGACAAATCTGGATGCTCACGAAGGTTTGGGCAAGTTAATTATGACATTTGCTGAAGCGGGACGTCCGTTGTCTGCCATCTGTGCCGCTCCGTTGGTATATGGAAAGCGTGGTTTGTTGAAAGGTAAGAAAGTAACTTGCTATCCGGGATTTGAGAAGTATCTGGAAGGTGCTGAGTATACTGCCGCTTTGGTAGAGAAAGACGGTAATTTTATTACTGGTAAAGGTCCCGGTGCCGCTATGGCATTCTCATTTGCTATTGCTGGGAAATATGTCGGTGCGGAAAAGGTGGCAGAATTGAAGCAAGGGATGATGATTGCAGAATGAACAGGCATGTCATTATAGTTGCGGGAGGCAAAGGGTTGCGTATGGGGGGAGATATTCCCAAACAGTTTTTGCCTGTGGGAGGCAAGCCTGTGTTGATGCGTACCATAGAGGCTTTTTACGCTTTTGATTCTTCTATACATATTATATTAGTTCTTCCGGTGAGCCAGCGGGCTTACTGGAAAGATCTTTGTGAAACGCATCATTTTGCTTTGCGTCATGATATTGCCGATGGGGGCGAGACCCGTTTCCATTCTGTAAAGAATGGATTGGCATACGTGAGGGAGAAGGCTTGGTAGGTGTTCATGATGGCGTGCGTCCTTTTGTTTCCCGGGAAGTGATAGCCGGATGTTATGAGGCGGCGCAGACTAAGCAAGCGGTCATTCCTGTAATTGATGTGGTGGAAACCGTGCGTCATCTTACGAAGCCGGGAAGTGAAACGGTTCCGCGTAATGACTATAAACTGGTTCAGACTCCTCAGGTCTTTGAAGTGCAGTTGTTGAAAGAGGCATATCAACAGGAATATACGGATGCCTTTACTGATGATGCTTCTGTAGTGGAGGCGATGGCAGGGAGGTCTGTCTGGTACAGGGAAATAGAGAAAATATTAAATTAACCACCCCTTTTGATTTGAAAATAGCGGAAGTCTTAATTTGAAATGTTCGATATCACTACGCGTGACATAAAATATTTGCAAGGAGTAGGCCCGCAGCGTGCAACCGTCTTGAACAAGGAATTAAATCTGTTTTCCTTGCATGATTTGTTGTACTATTTTCCATATAAATATGTAGACCGCAGCCGCCTTTATTATATTCATGAAATAGACGGCAATATGCCTTATATCCAGTTGAAAGGCGAAATCCTCAGTTTTGAAACTTTTGGTGAGGGAAGACAGCGCAGACTTGTCGGTCATTTTTCTGATGGTACGGGCATCATTGATTTAGTCTGGTTTCAAGGAATTAAATATCTGTTAGAGCACTATAAAACCAAGACAGAGTATATTGTCTTTGGTAAACCAACCGTATTCAATGGTCGTATCAATGTGGCTCATCCCGATATGGATCCTTCAGGCGAACTTACCTTATCTACGATGGGGTTGCAGCTTATTATAACACAACGGAAAGGATGAAGCGCGGTTTCTTGAACTCTCATGGGCTGGAGAGGTTAATGAAGAATGCGCTTGCCCTGCTACAGGAACCTCTTGCTGAAACATTGCCTCCTCAGTTAGTAGAGGAGCATCATTTAATGTCTTTGGATGAGGCCATCCGTAATATTCATTTCCCCAAGAATCCCGAATTGCTGCGGAAGGCCCAATATCGTTTGAAGTTTGAAGAGCTGTTCTATGTGCAGCTCAATATTCTACGTTACAGTAAAGACAGGCAGCGTAAATATCGGGGCCTGCGTTTTGAACGGGTGGGTGAGATCTTTAATACTTTTATTCACAGAATCTTCCTTTGAACTAGACGGACCGCGAAAACGGTAAGGATAAAGGAGAATAAGAAAGA
>ENA-OQJX01000155-OQJX01000155.1-human-gut-metagenome-genome-assembly--contig:-NODE-155-length-44847-cov-2.462455_pt1 | contig 44847 bp, 50 predicted proteins | sample MGYA00242615_ERZ504782 | MGnify/ENA primary metagenome ERZ504782 (study PRJEB26092, sample SAMD00036354) | human gut metagenome | host: Homo sapiens | study: EMG produced TPA metagenomics assembly of... | reverse complement strand
TCCTATTGCTTCCCCTCAACACAATTCTCATCTTTACGACAAGCACGCCATTACTGTATGCCATCATCTGGCTGTTACAAGCTCTTTTCTACCTCATGGGAAGTTGGGGTACTACCTTTCAATGAAGCATATAAAAACAAGATACTTTTCATCCCCTACTATTTCCTCTTCATGAACGTCAACGTCATACGAGGATTCAACTACCTGCACAAGCGCACAGGCAATGCAAGCGGCGCATGGGAGAAGGCCAGAAGGGCATGAAACTAATACTGTAAGAATGAAAAACATTTTGAAACAAGCTGAAAACAGCCGAGAGACTGTTGAAGCTGACGTCAGATACCATGCTCCTTCTGAACCGGGACGGCATTTGCATGGACATCGCAGTGCACAATGTAAACCTTTGGTTCATGAAGGAAGAAAAGCTGCTGGGCAAGAATCTGTTCCAACTGATACCGCCGTCCACTTACTACCAAGTATATCCGGAGTTCAAGAAGGTACTGACGCAAAAGGTACGTTCAGTCCATAATTACGAAATGACACTGGGTCACACTACCTATTACTTTAAATGCATCATGTACCCGTACGACGGCATGGTCCTCTGCCAGTACCGCGACATCACAGAACGCAGCCAGCGCAAACTGGAACTCGAAAAGAAAAACCACGAGCTCAACGAAATACAAAAGGCCGCCCTCATCGGAAACTGGCAATACGATACCCAGACCCGCATATTCTGTTATGCAGGCCATACGGGTATCATGTGTTCGGAAGAGGTGCAGCACATCAATATGGACAATTATCTGGAACTTATCCTTCCTGAAGACCGGAAAAGCTTTACCGGCTGGATGAAAGAGAATCTGAAAGGCAAGATGGAAAACAGCGTGGACTACCGCATCTTCCTCAAAGGAAACATTTTCTATATCCGCCTCAAAGCGTTTGCCCGCGAACGGCAGAAAGACGGGAATGTCACTATAGAAGGATACATACAGAACATTACCGACATACAGAAACGGCGCAACGACATCAATCTGCTGACACATGCCATCAACAACTCCACCGAGGACATTTATTCGGCACACGAAGACGGCACGCTGATATTCTGCAACCGTTGCTTCAAGGAACGGCATGGCATCGGTAATGGCCAAGACATCACCCGGATGAAGATATACGACCTGCCCTCATACGGCAGGGATGAAACATCCTGGAAAGAGTTTGCCAACCGTGTCAAACGTGGAGAGACGAACCACGGATACATCGTCTACCATCCGCTGCCCAAGCGTCCGGAAGTACTCGCCATTGAAGGAAACGCTTATTGGGTGACAAGCGACAAAGGGGAAGGAACCATCTGGACATTCGGAAGAGACGTATCGACACGCATCCGGCATGAGCAGCAAATCAAACAGTTCAACCAGATTCTGGACAAAATCATCGAAAACCTCCCGGCAGGCATTGTCGTGAAGGACATCAACAACAACTTCAAATACCTCTACCGCAACCGCGAATCATATAACCGCGAAATCCCCATACAAGAGGCATTGGGAAAGGACGACTTCGATTTTTATCCTCTGGAGACTGCTCAGGAAAAGAGGGCGCAAGACATCGAAATAGCCAGAACCGGCAAAGAGATGCACTGGATTGCGGAAGAACGCGACGGAAACGGAAATCCCATCTATCTGGACAAACGGAAGATGAAGATTGAAAGCAACGACTTCTCCCCCATCCTGCTGAACATCGAATGGGACATCACGGAAATGGAACAGATGAAACGGGAACTGCTCGTAGCCAAGGAGAAAGCCGAGACCTCCGACCGGCTCAAATCTGCCTTTCTCGCCAACATGAGCCACGAGATACGCACACCGCTCAATGCCATTGTAGGCTTCTCACGAATTATTGCCGAAAGTACCGACGAGGAAGAACGGCTAGGCTATTACGAAATAGTGGAATCGAACAACGAACGCCTGCTCCAGCTCATTAACGAAATCCTCGACTTATCAAAAATAGAATCGGGCATCGTGGAGTTCACCATCACGCCCGTACGCCTCCATCCACTCTGCAAGGAGATACACGACGCACATATTTTCCGCTGTCCCGAAGGAGTGGAACTGATATACGAACCCTCTGACGAGAATATCGTGATTGACGGAGACAAGAACCGGATTTTCCAGGTCATTTCCAATCTGATAGGCAATGCCTTCAAGTTCACCACCACCGGGCACATCAGTTACGGGTATCGCCGGGAAGGCAAGTATGTAGCATTCCACGTCACCGATACGGGTATGGGCATTGCACCGGACAAGGTGGACCGGATATTCGAACGTTTCGTCAAGGTGAACAACTTTGCCCAGGGCACCGGATTGGGACTTTCTATCTGCAAAACCATCATCGAACGTCTGGGTGGCAACATATCCGTCACTTCAGAGGTGGGTAAAGGCACCACATTTACTTTTGTTCTCCCGCTGGAATCCACCAGCAAAACAGAGGCGGAAAAGAAAGAAGAGGACAACCAGGAAACGACAGCAGAGACACACTCCACAGAGCAGAGGGGCAAAAATGCAGCCCCCGGAGATTCCCCGAAGAATGAAGAGGTCGGAGCACTCCCTACCCCTCCTTCCAAGACCATCCTGATTGCCGAAGATACAGAAAGCAACTTCATCCTAATTAACGCCATTTTAGGCCGACTCTATCGGCTGAAACATGCCAAAGACGGCATGGAAGCCGTAACGATGTTCGAGGAAGTCCACCCCGACCTCATCTTGATGGACATGAAAATGCCCAACCTTGGCGGAATCGACGCCACTCGCATCATCCGTGAACTGGTACCGGACGTCCCCATCATCGCCCTTACGGCCTATGCCTACGAGCACGACAAGCAAGCTGCCCTGGAAGCAGGTTGCAACGACTTCCTTACCAAACCCTTCACTCAAGAAGTGCTGAAGGAAACCATCAAGAAATGGCTGGATGATAAAGGATGACTGAAAAACAGTCATCCTCCACTTTATGCAAAAATATCACTTCGCTGGATATAAGCAATCACATCCCCTTTATTGACCACATCCCCTTGCTTGGCACAGACTTCCACCACACGTCCGGTAAATCCGGTCCATATCTTCTCGTATTCGCCCCACGGCGTAGAGATGTAGCAGAACACCTCATCATGCTGGTACTTGCGTCCGATGAAAGGAGCAGAAGAAGGACCTTCGACGGAAACCTCCCAAAGCACTTGCCCCTTGGAAGGCGCGATTATCGGGTCTGCTTGGCACGCTTCAGCTTCTTGATTTCTTCTTCCGAGTATCCGTTTTTGGCCATCGCCGCATCCTTGGCACGCTGCAGGTCATCCTCAAAACGTTTCTTGGCAACGCCGGATTTATAGTCGCGATACTGCCGGTCGTGCATGGCAAGCTCGAAGAGTTCCTCGTCATCATCGCCATATTCCCAACCGTTTTCGTCCATCTCTTTCCGGTATGTATCCAGAGCATCCGGGTAGTTCAGCTGCGGGTCCGTATCCACGAACTCAAAGCCTTTGGACTTAGCCAGTTCCACTATCTCGGGCGCTAAAGTACCGGGGAGGCGTCCACTCTTGCCCAGAATCATGTCCCACGTATGGTTGTCTATCATCGTCCAACGCTCCTCTCCCTTTACCTGCTGCATGAGGTTCATCAAAGCCACATTCTTCACATACTGGCTGAAAGGAGTCACCAAAGGAGGATAACCCAGCTTGGGCCATACATATTCCACTTCGTCGAACAGCATGACGAGCAGGTCGTCCAGACTGAGTTCCGGCTCGTTCTTACCGCGCAGTATCATGTTGATGCCGGAATGCACTCCCTTCAAGTCGGCCATCATGGAGCCCATCATGCCACCCGGCAAACCGCACTTCAGCAAGAGTGAGGACATATGTTTATTGGTGGGGTCCATGAAATAACCCAAGAACTCGTCAATGAACTCCTGCGTCATGGCACGGGCTTTCATGTAGGCTTTCATGTTTATGTCGGGCACTTGGAAACCCAGGTCTTTCAGCATGGCCTGCACGGAGATGATGTCCGGATGAACCTTGCCCCACGACATGGGTTCCATCGCCACATCGATGATGTCGCACCGTTCTCACAGACTTCGAGAATGGAAGCCATGGAAAGTCCGGGACCGCTATGCCCGTGGTATTGTATCAGCACATCGGGGTGCTTCTCCTTAATGGTTCTGACAAGCTGTCCCAGCATACCCGGACGTCCGATGCCCGCCATATCCTTCAAGCAGATTTCAGGTGCCCCGGCTTCAATCAACCGGTCGGCAATACTGGCATAGTATTCCACCGTATGGACGGGAGAATACGTGATGCAGAGCGTAGCCTGCGGTATCATGCCCGCTTCCAGAGCATATTTGATAGAAGGAATTATATTCCGCGTCTCGTTCAATCCGCAGAAGATACGGGTAATGTCCACACCCTGGGCATGCTTCACCTTGTACATCAGCCGGCGCACATCTGCCGGAACGGGATACATGCGCAGTGCATTTAGCCCGCGGTCGAGCATATGCGTCTGTATGCCTGCTTCCCTAAAAGGTGCGGTAAAGGCGCGTACAGCCTTGTTGGGATTTTCACCATACAGAAGGTTTACCTGCTCAAAAGCTCCTCCGTTTGTTTCAACGCGTGCAAAACAACCCATTTCAACTATCAACGGAGCAATACGTACCAACTGGTCTACCCGGGGTTGATACTTACCGGACGACTGCCACATGTCCCGGTAAACAAGACTGAATTTAATTTCCTTTTTCATCATAGTCAATAATAAGAGATTTTCCTTCGGTTAACTTAACATATACAAATATAAAGGATTATTCCGACATATAGTCAAGAATAACCCTTAAAAATTCATCATAAGCAATATGTTATATATCATATTGCTACTATCAAATTATTATCAGATGAAATCTTTCAATTCATCCTGCAACTTCTGGCGCGTAAAGAAGATGCGGCTTTTCACCGTTCCGAGCGGAAGGCCGAGGCGTTCGGCAATCTCGCGGTACTTGAAACCGGACACATGCATGGAGAAAGGGACTTTATAGTCGCGTGGAAGGGCATTGACGATGCGATGCATTTCTTTCAGGTCGTAGGCACCTCGGTACTGGCAAAACCAGAGTCCTGGGGCATGCTGAGGTGATACTGATTGTCCGTCTGGTCCACAAAAGTCTGTTCGCGAACTATTTTCCGGTAATTATTGATAAAGATGTTGCGCATAATGGTATACATCCAACCTCTGAAATTGGTGTCGGGTTCAAATTTGTCTTCGTTATCCAAAGCCTTGAGAGATGTCTCTTGCAACAAATCATTCGCTTCTTCCCGGTCGGCTGTCAACTTGTATGCAAAGCGAAGCAGTTCTTCTTGCACTGCAAGCAAATCTTTTCTAAAACTGTAAGTATTCATACTTTGCTCAATTTTTAAATAGTTAATAATGGTTTAGGTTTTACGATTGCAAGTATAAGGAAGATTTGAAGCCCCGGGGGACGGAATACGGTTTTTATTAGGGGTGAAAACTATCATTTGACAGTTTACCCCCCCTCTCTGATAGTTTACGGGTGATATTATATACTGAAAACTATCATTTCCGAAGATTTCGTAAATGTTACGTGATTTTTTTATAGCTTTGCCTACATATAGGAAAACACTTTTATTACATAAAAACACTTTATTTTATGAAATCATTTCAATTTAAGTCACTTCTTCTGCTGACTACCCTTATCATTTCCCTGCCCTCCTTCGGACAAGGACTGAAGGCGTTCAAGCTGAAGAACGGTCTTTCCGTATATATATGGGAAGATGAATCCAAATCGGACGTGTTCGGACTGGTAGGCGTACGTGCCGGTTCCATCAACGACCCCGAAGAGTACACGGGACTTGCACACTACCTGGAGCACGTCATGTTTAAAGGAACAGACAAGATAGGCGCGCTGAACTGGACGGAAGAAGAACCGATCTACAAGGAAATCATCGCCAAGTACGACCAGATGGCCGAAGAAGCCGACCCGGCAAAAAAAGAAGCCATCAGCAAGGAAATCAATGAGCTGACCGTCAAAGCTGGAAAATTGGGACTTCCCAACGAATACTCCAACCTGATGGAAAGCATGGGTGCCAAAGGGGTGAATGCAGGCACCTACTATGACTGGACCTTCTATCACAGCTCCTTCCCTGCCTATCAGATAAACAAATGGCTGGAAATTTCCTCACAACGTTTCCTGCATCCCGTATTCCGTTCCTTCCAGTCGGAGCTGGAAAACGTGTACGAAGAATATAACCGTTCACAAGATGACCAGGGACGTGCACAGAACCAGTTCGTGATGGAGAAAGCTTTTGAGGGACATCCTTATTCCCGTTCCATCATCGGCCTGCCCGAACATCTGAAGAATCCCCGCCTGAGCAAGCTGATTGAATTTTACGAACAATGGTATGTCCCCGAAAACATGGTACTGGTACTCGTAGGAAACATCAAAGCCCAACAAATCAGCGGACGCATCAATGCCGCCTTTGGACGTCTGGCTGCTAAACCCTCACCCGAGCGCAAGGTCTACCAGAACCTCGAAATAAAGGGCCGCAAACAGTATTCGGCTAAAGTAGGATTCTACCCGCAAGTGGCAATGGTATTCAATGGAGTACCTGCCGGACATCCCGACGAAGACGCTCTGGACATCGCCTAGCACTGCTGAACAACAACAGTCAGACCGGAACTATGGACAAGCTGGTACTGGACGGTGAACTGACCAGCGCCGGAGCCTACACCCGTACTTTCCGCGAACAAGGACGCGCCATCGTAGCGGCCATTCCCCTCTACGACGAAAACCAGCGCCGTTCGAGTCGACCAAGAGCGCCGAAAAGAAAGCCTTGAAAGCCATCCAGCAAATCGCCAACGGAGAATTCGAGGACTGGAAAATTGATGCCATCAAAGCCGAGAAATGCCGCCAGTTCGACCTGGAAATGGAGTCGAACGAGGACAAGGCCATGATACTGATGAACGCCTTCTACAACGAGCAGGACTTGGGCGACATACTCAATTACAAGGACAAGATTATGGCCATCACCACTGACGACATCAAGCGAGTAGCCAAGAAATATCTGTCAGACAATTACCTGGCCCTATATATCGAAAAAGGAAAGCCTGACAAGAACGCCAAGATTGAGAAGCCGGGTTACAAACCCGTAGAACCTCCGATAGGAAAAGAATCGCTCTATGCAACACAATTCAAAAACCTGCCCATCGGACAGATGGAGGAGAAATTCGCAGACTACGGCGAAGTGCAAATCAAGCAACTGAACGACCGTTCAAAGATGTACTACACACCCAACAAGGAGAATAACGTATTCCAGTTGGTTGTACAATACGGAGCCGGTGAACGTGAATTCCCAAAACTTGGCTATGCCGCCCAGTTGATGAACAACGCAGGCATCATGGGGGCCTACGAACCGCAAGAGTTGAAAGAAGAACTCAGCAAGCTGAACGCAACCTGCCACGTGACAGCCGATGATGACAACCTCTACATCATCATGGAGGGCTACGAAGCCACCCTGCCGCAAGCCTGCCAGCTACTTTCACGCCAGATTTTGATGCCAAAACTGGACGAAAAGCAACTGGCACGTCTGAAAGGTTCGGCAATGGGTATGCGCCAGCAGCGCAAAGACAACGTCAGCATCCTGAACGAAGCACTGCGGCAGTACATGCTCTACGGAGAGAAATCAGACTACATCAAGGAACTGACCGACAAGGAGATTTACGAATTACAGATTTCAGAACTGACGGGCGACATCAACCGCGCCTCCAACTACGAGGCAAAGGTGTTCTTCACCGGAACACTCCCCTTCGACCAAGTATACGATATCCTGAACAAGAACCTCCCATTGGTGGCCAACGAACGCCCGTCCAACTCCCCACAGGCAAAGGACATGATGCCGGTGACCGAAAACACCGTCTACTTCCTGCCTAACAACGATGCAGAACAAGCCCAAATCCACCTCTACATCCCGATGCAGAAGGCTGACAAAAAGGACGACGTGCTGCGTAGCGCATTCAACCAATACTTCGGTCTTGACTTCACCGGCATCGTTCTGAACGAAATCCGCGAAAAACGCTCCATGGCCTATACAGCCTACGCATTCGTCGGCACGCAAGGCATAGCCGGAAAAGCAAGCTATCTGCGCGGCTACATCGGTACCCAGAACGACAAGGCAAACGATGCATTGGACGTACTGATGGGTCTCGTCAACGACATGCCGAAAAATCCGGAACGTATCGACAACATCAAGAGCTACCTCCGCCAAGCCATGCTGACCAGTCACCCCAGCTTCCGCAACAAAGCCATGGAACTGGTAGACTTGGGCTACAGAGGCTACACAGACGACCCAGCAAAGGAAAACCTGCCGAAAGTAGATGCACTGACCTTTGACGACATCGTGAAATTCTACGAAGAGAACATCAAAGACAAACCTTACTGCATTTCCATCATGGGCAACCCAAAGAACATTGACCTGAAGCGACTGGAAAAATTCGGCAAGGTAGTGAAACTGAACGAACGCAAACTTTTCAACACGAAGGATGCATTGTTCTAACCTTGTTTTATCCCTTTAGCAATCCCATCCTCCTTCCCCCTTATCAGGGGAACGAGGAATATGAAAGATTCCCCGACATTTCGGTTCCAAATGCCGGGGAATCTTATTTTTAACACCTGAAGTTCTTTTGCACATTGCCCGGAATTTCACCGGAAAATCCCTGAGATTCTCAGACAGCAGATAACGGACTACCCTTCCTGCTCCTCTTCATTGCCCGAAAGGATAGGCAGGCAAATCCTATACTTCACCGCCAGTATGCGGGTAACGAACACCGTCACACCGCCCACAATCTGACACACGAAAGACTCCATCCCCAGAAGATGGCACATCCAGTAGAAGGTTCCTCCCACCACACAAGCCATCGCATAAATCTCCTTCCGGAATATCAGCGGAATTTCGTTAATGAATACGTCACGTATCACACCTCCCGCAGCCCCGGTGATGCTGCCCATAATGATGGCCACCCAGAAGGGATAGCCCAGCGCGATGCTCTTGCCCACGCCGACCACCGTGAACAGTGCCAGGCCGATACTGTCGAATATGAAGAACGTATTGTGCAGATGGATGAGATGTTTACCGAAGAGGATGACCCACAACAAGGCCAGTCCGGTACAAATCAAGTAAATGGGATCCGTCATCCAGCCCGGGGTGACGTCCAGCAACAGGTCGCGTATCGTACCGCCGCCAATGGCCGTCACAAAACCCACCACATACGCTCCAAACCAGTCGAACCGCTTGGCCGAGGCCAGGCGTATGCCACTGATGGCAAAGGCAAATGTGCCAATGAAATCGAGTATCTGAACAAATGTTGGCATTATCACTTTGAGAATTAAAATTAAAAATTATAAATTAAACATTGAATAAGTGTGTATTTTCAACAGACACTCTGAAAATAATAGGCAAAGTAACAAATAATTTCCCTAAGAAAACGTATTTTTGTCGTATCATTTTTCACCAACTACGACAATGAGAATAACAATCGTATCGGGCGCACGCCCCAACTTCATGAAAATAGCCCCCATCTGCCGCGCCATCGACGCCGCCAGAGAGGCAGGAAAGAACATCTCCTACCGCATCGTCTACACCGGTCCGCAGGATGACACCAGCCTGGATGCCTCGCTCTTCTCCGACCTTTCCATGAGGAAACCGGATGCCTACCTCGGTGTCACCGGACACAACCACTCGCAGGTGGCAGCCTCCATCATGCTCGCCTTCGAGCGGGAGTTGGACGGGCATCCGGCACAAGTCGTACTGGTGGTAGATGACATGACCGCCACTATGAGCTGCTCCATCGTCGCCAAGAAGCGCGGACTGAAGGTGGCGCACGTCATAGCCGGCACACGCTCTTTCGACATGAACATGCCCCGCGAGGTGAACCGCACCATCGTGGACGCCATTTCCGACTATCTCTTCACCGCCGGCATGGTGGCCAACCGCAACCTCAACCAGGAGGGCATGATACCCGAATATATCCACTACGTGGGCAACATACTGATTGACACCATCCGTTTCAACCGCCACCGCCTGGTGCAGCCCATGTGGTTCTCCAGCCTCGGCCTGCGGAAAGGGAACTACCTGCTGCTCACCCTCAACCGCCGCGACCTGCTGGAGAAGAAAGCCGTACTGCACTCCCTGCTCCAGACCGTCATCGAGAAGGCCGGCGGCATGCCCATCGTCGCCCCACTGCACCCCTACGTACAAAAGGCAGTGAAGTCGCTGGAACTGAATGCCCCAACCTCGCACATCCTGCCTCCGCAGAGTTACCTGCACTTCGGGTTCCTCATCAACCAGGCACGGGGCATCGTCACCGATTCGGGCAACATCGCCGAAGAAGCCACCTTCCTCGACGTCCCCTGCATCACCCTCAATACCTATGCCGAGCATCCCGAAACCTGGCGCATCGGTACCAACGAACTGGTAGGCGAAAATTCCTTCGCCCTCTCCGCCTCGCTCGACAAGCTGCTGCACGGAGAATGGAAGCACACCACCCTGCCCGACCGCTGGGACGGACGAACGGCGGAACGCATCGTACAGACACTACTGAACGGCAACAATTCATAATCCTCCATAAATTCTATCCCAAGCTTGCAAACGTCTATCCCAAACCTACGGACGCTTATCCCAAGCTTGGGTCTTTCTATCCCAAGGCTTGGGATAGAACTTTCTCCATACGTTGTGCAACTTTATCCTTTATATCCGGCAACTTTTCTATAAGGATTCTGTACGTTTTTTATCTGTATCCGGCAAACAAGACATACGACTTCACGTTCATTTAACCATATCTCCCGTTTCTTTAGTCTATATTTGCTTCTTGATTAACCTTAATTTGTTAACTTTGCGCCCGAATTATCTGTAACTTATGAAGCAAAGATATACAATTTACGCCCTTTTCCTGCTGTCACTGTTCGTCTCCATCAGCGCATCCGCCCAGATAAAGGGTGTCATCACAGACTCCCTCACGAACGAACCGCTGATGTACATCACCGTACAGTATGAAGGGAAAGGTGTAGGCGGCATCTCCAACGCAAACGGTGAATACCAGGTGGAAACCCGCAAAGGCTGGGATGAGCTGACGTTCTCCGCCGTAGGCTATATCACCAAGAAAGTAAAACTGAAACCCGGCACCCGGGTGCTGAACGTCAAACTGCAATCGGATGACATCATGCTCTCCGAGGTCGTGGTGAAGCCCAAAAAGGAGAAATATTCCCGCAAGAACAACCCCGCCGTGGAGTTCATGAAGAAGGTCATCGAGAACAAGAAGGCACTGAAACTGGAAGAGAACGACTACTACCAGTACCAGAAGTACGAAAAGATGAAGATGTCGCTCAACGACGTCACCCCTGACAAAATGGAGAAAGGCATCTACAAGAAATTCTCCTTCTTCAAAGACCAGGTGGAGGTATCGCCCAAGACCAACAAAATGATTCTACCCATCTCCATCAAGGAGACGGCCAGCAAGACCATTTTCCGTAAAAACCCCAAGAGCGAAAAGACCATCATCGAAGGTATGAACTCCACCGGTATCGAAGAGTTCTTCAACACCGGAGACATGCTGGGGACCATCCTTACGGACGTATTCTCCGACATCAACATCTACGACGACGACATCCGCCTGCTGCAACGCCGCTTCGTCAGCCCCATCGGCCGCGGAGCCATCAGCTTCTACAAATACTACTTGATGGACACGCTCATGGTGGATAGGCAGGAGTGCGTGCATCTGACTTTCGTTCCCCAGAACCCGCAGGACTTCGGTTTCACGGGGCACCTCTACGTGGTGAAGGACTCCACCTATGCCGTGAAGAAATGTACCATGAACCTGCCCAAGAAGACGGGTGTCAACTTCGTGGAAAACCTCGACATCGTGCAGCAGTTCGAACAACTGCCCGACGGAAACTGGGTGCTGACCGATGACGACATGACCGTGGAACTGCACTTTGTGAAAGGCATCCAAGGCCTGGAAGTGCAGCGGACCACCAAGTACAGTGACTATCAGTTCACGGAGATAGAACCCCGCCTCTTCCGCCTGAAAGGAAATGTCATCAAGGAGGCGAACATGCTTGCCAAGAGCGACGAGTATTGGGCGAAAGTGCGCCAAGTGCCTCTCACCAAGAAGGAGAGCACGATGGACGTATTCATGAACCGTATCGAACAGATTCCCGGCTTCAAGTACGTCATCTTCGGAGCGAAAGCTTGATTGAGAACTTCGTGGAAACGGGCAGCAAGAAACATCCCAGTAAGTTCGACTTCGGTCCTATCAATACAATGATAACCAGCAACTACGTCAACGGCACCCGTTTCCGTCTGAGCGGTATGACAACCGGTAACCTCGACCCGCATTGGAGCCTGAGCGGTTACGGCGCCTACGGAACCAAGGACAAGAAATGGTTCTACTCCGGGCAGGTGGCCTACTCCTTCAACAAACGCGAATACGTATTGTGGGAGTTCCCGAAGCACTACATCGCCTTCAAGTACACCTACGACGTGATGTCTCCCATGGACAAGTACCTCGCCACGGACAAGGACAACTTATTTGTCGGCTGGAAATGGACCACGGTAGACCAGATGTCCTACATGCGCGATGCCACGCTGACCTACGAGCTGGAAACCAATACCGGCTTCTCCGTACAGGCCATGGCACGCCACCGCAACGACCAGCCTGCGGGGCAACTGCAATACTGGAAGAACAACGGAGAAACACCCGGACAGTGGGATGAAAAGAATACGCTGGTGCACGACATCACCACTACCGAGCTGGGTGTGACCCTGCGTTACGCTCCCGGCGAAACCTTCGTCAACACCAAACAGCGCCGCGTGCCCGTATCGTTGGATGCGCCCACCTTCACCCTCTCCCACACCGCCGGATTCAAGGGCGTGCTGGGTGGAGAGTACAACTTCAACCTGACGGAAGCCAGCATCCGGAAGCGCTTCTGGCTCGGCTCGTGGGGCAAGCTGGACGTAACGGCACGTGCCGGTGCGCAATGGAACACCGTTCCCTTCCCCCTGCTGAACCTACCGATGGCAAACCTCTCGTACATCACGCAGAACAACGAGTCCTTCAACCTCATCAACAACATGGAGTTCCTGAACGACCGTTACGCCTCCCTCAACCTAAGCTACGACATGAACGGAAAACTCTTCAACCGCATCCCGCTCATCAAGAAGCTGAAGTGGCGTGAGATGTTCCGCATCCGTGGCCTGTGGGGCACGCTGACGGACAAGAACAACCCATACAAGAGCAACAATCCCGACTTGTTCCTCTTCCCCATGCGCGACGGTGTACCCACCAGCCACGTCATGGGCAAGACTCCCTATGTGGAAGCCAGTGTAGGTATCTACAATATCTTCAAGCTGCTCCACATAGAATATGTACGCCGACTGACCTATACGGATATACCGGGAGTGAAGAAGGGCGGTATACGCTTCATGATATTAATGATTTTTTAAGAGTTACATACTATGCAACCATTAGCAGAACGGCTTAGACCAAGAACATTAGATGAATATATCGGTCAGAAACATTTAGTGGGACCGGGTGCAGTGCTGCGTAAGATGATTGATGCAGGACGTATCTCTTCGTTTATCTTATGGGGCCTCCGGGAGTGGGAAAGACAACCCTGGCACAGATTATCGCCAACAAGCTGGAAACTCCTTTCTATACGCTCAGTGCCGTGACCAGCGGCGTGAAGGACGTGCGCGACGTGATAGAGCGCGCCAAGAGCAACCGTTTCTTCTCGCAAGCCAGTCCCATCCTCTTCATTGACGAGATACACCGCTTCAGCAAATCGCAGCAAGACTCACTGCTGGGAGCCGTGGAGCAAGGCACCGTGACGCTGATAGGCGCCACCACGGAGAACCCTTCGTTCGAGGTCATCCGCCCGCTGCTGTCCCGCTGCCAGCTCTATACCTTGAAGTCACTGGAGAAGGACGACCTGCTGGAACTGCTGCAACGCGCCATCACCACAGACACCGTGCTGAAGGAACGGAAGATAGAACTGAAAGAGACCACTGCCATGCTCCGCTTCAGCGGAGGAGACGCCCGCAAGCTACTCAACATCCTCGAGCTGGTGGTAGACTCCGAAGCCGCAGACCCTGTCCTCATCACCGACGACATGGTGACCGAACGCCTGCAACAGAACCTCTTGCCTACGATAAGGACGGCGAGATGCACTACGACATCATCTCCGCCTTCATCAAATCCATTCGCGGCAGCGACCCGGACGGTGCCATCTACTGGCTGGCGCGCATGGTCGAAGGAGGTGAAGACCCTGCCTTCATAGCCCGCCGCCTCGTCATCTCCGCCTCCGAAGACATCGGACTGGCCAACCCCAACGCACTGCTGCTTGCCAACGCCTGCTTCGACACGCTGATGAAAGTGGGATGGCCCGAAGGACGCATCCCCCTGGCAGAAGCCACCATATACCTTGCCACAAGCCCCAAGAGCAATTCAGCCTACATGGCCATCAACAATGCCCTGGAACTGGTACGCGAAACGGGCAACCTCCCCGTCCCCCTGCACCTGCGCAACGCCCCTACCAAGCTGATGAAGCAGTTGGGCTACGGCGAGAAGTACAAGTACGCTCACGACTACCCCGGCAACTTCGTCAAGCAGCAATTCCTGCCCGACGAATTGAAAGACCGCCGTATCTGGGAGCCACAACTCAACCCTGCCGAGCAGAAGCACAAGGAACGGATGCAGCAACTCTGGGGAGAGGAAAAGAAATGGTAAACTATCAATTAAAATTAAAAATTAGAGATTAAAAGTCGGATACAGAAAATCCCCACAACAAATAACTTATAACTCATAACTCCATGAATATAGTAGTATTAGACGCTATGCCGCCAACCCCGGTGACCTTTGCTGGGACGAATTGCAAGCCTTGGGCGAGTGCACCATCTACGACCGCACCGCCCCTGCGGAAGTATTGGAACGCGCCGCTGGTGCAGAAATCCTGCTGACCAACAAAACCGTGCTCACCGCCGAGCACATGGCGGCACTGCCCGAACTGAAATACATCGGTGTGCTGGCTACCGGATACAACATCGTAGACACCGCCGCTGCCAAAGAACGCGGCATCATTGTCACCAATATTCCCGCCTACAGCACCGACTCCGTAGCCCAAATGGTCTTTGCCCACATCCTAAACATCACCCAGCAAGTGCAACACCACTCCGAAGAGGTGCACCGGGGCCGCTGGACAGCAAGCAAGGACTTCTGTTTCTGGGACACGCCGCTCATCGAACTGCGCGAAAAGAAGCTCGGAATCGTAGGCCTGGGCCACACTGGCTTCACCACCGCCCGCATCGCCATCGGCTTCGGTATGAAGGTATGTGCCTACACCTCCAAGACCAACTTCCAGCTTCCTCCCGAAATCCGCAAGATGGAGCTGGACGAGCTATTCCGCGAATGTGACATCATCAGCCTGCACTGTCCCCTCACCGACTCCACCCGCGAGATGGTAAATGCAGAACGGCTCCGACTGATGAAGCCCACCGCCATCCTCATCAATACCGGACGCGGCCCGCTCATCAACGAACAAGACCTTGCCGACGCACTTAACAACGGTACCATCTATGCCGCCGGCGTAGACGTACTCTCGCAAGAACCTCCCCGTGCCGACAATCCGTTGCTCTCTGCCCGCAACTGCTACATCACTCCGCACATTGCCTGGGCAAGCACCGCCGCGCGCGAACGCCTCATGCAGATTATGCTCGAGAACATCAAGGCCTACCAAGACGGCAAGCCGGTGAACGTAGTGAATAAATAAGCAAACAACATGGGAAAGTCCGCCGTAAAAGGTCTGTTCTACATCTGTCTGATAGCAGCGACATTCGTCTTGGCCACCATCACCATAGTGGCAGCCTTCTCAGGAAACATGGCTCCGGTCGATTCCGTCATCATGCCATTACTGGGGCTGGCAGTGCCCGTACTCCTGATTGCCAATCTGATAACGGCACTCTGCTGGGCATTGGCCCGTAAGCGCTGGGCACTGGTTCCGCTGGTGGCATTCTTCTGCAACTGGGGATATCTGACGTCTGTCTTCCAGCTCCACCTGCCGAAAGACAAAACCCCGGCAGGCAAGTATCTGAAGATAGCCACCTACAACATACACAACTTCGGAGGTGAGATTACCGGTTATTCCTGCAAGGAGATAGCCCGGTACATGCAGCAGGAAGGCGTGGATGTGCTGTGCTTCCAGGAGTTCGGAGACAACAGCGACTTCCCCACAGACAGCATACGGCGCATACTCTCGCATTGGTCACACGCGCTCATCCCTTCCGAAGACTCCAAGGGCGTACTGCCTATCGCCGTATTCAGCCGCTATCCATTGGCGAACCACCGTTTCATCACTTACCAGCAAAGCTCCAACTGTAGCATGATGTGCGATGTAGCGATGGGTACGGATACCATACGTCTGATAAACAACCACCTGCAGACCACCAGCGTCAGCCAGAAGCACAGGAAGTGGGAACGCGAGCTGGCCACCGACGACACCCGCCGCGAAGTCCAGGCAGCCAAAGATGCCGCAGGCACCCTGCACGAAAACTTCATGAAGCGGGCCACGCAGACTTACGTCATCAGTCACTACGCTAAGACCAGCCCCTATCCCGTGCTGCTATGCGGCGACTTCAACTCAATACCTTCCTCCTACACCTACCATCATTTGAGGAAAACCCTCAAAGACGGATTCCGCACTGCCGGAAACGGATACATGTACACCTACCGCTATGCCAAACGCATGTTGCGTATTGATTACATCTTCCACTCCCCTAGCCTGAAGGGTATCGAATACTACTCTCCGGACCTGGATTTGTGTAGCGACCACAATCCAGTGATTATGGAGGTTGAAATACAATAAAGTAAAGAAAGCCAAAAATAATAAGGGCTGTCCCGGAAATCCCGGAACAGCCCTTGCCTTATCATATTCTGCCATTCAACGGAGGTTATCTGCACCCGATTAGTTGAACACGTAACGGATACCGACTTGCAACTTCCAGCATTCGCTGTAGTTCTGATAGGTGTCGTAAGTCTTGGTAGGATATTCACCGTTCACCTTATACATGGAGAATACCGGAGTCAGGTCAGTGGCGCTCTTCACCCCTTCATACTTCAGGATTCGGTTGCTGTTGGAAACGGTATTGGTCTTGGAGATACCCCATTTGGAGTTGATGAGGTTACCCACGTTCATGATGTCGAAACTCAACTGGAAGCAATGCTTGGTCTTGCCAATCTTGAATTCGAAATCCTCCAGCAGACGGAAGTCAAAGCGGTGCACCCACGGAGCGCGGGCAGCATAAGCCTCGGCATACTGTCCTTTGTGATTCTTCAAGTACGAATCCTGCTCTACGAATTTCCAGAAGGCAACGCGGTCTTCCTCTGTCTTGAAGTTGATTTCACTATCGTCCTTCGGAATGTACATCAAGTCGTTGTTGATACCGTCGCCGTTCATGTCGTTGGTGTAGCAGAAGCTATAACCGCCGGAAGAATAGCCGGAATAGAACAGATTCAAGTGTGTGCCGCGAAGCAGGCCTTTGTGTCTGAAGGGGATGTAGTAGCCCACAGAAGCAATCACCTTATCGGGAACCACATACTGTGACCGTTGTGCATCCACATAATTGGAACCATCAATCGTGTTCAATCCCTGCCAAGTGGAGATAGGGTCGCTGCCCGGAAGACCGGAAACTTCTTTGGACTCCGTGTGCGTATAGGCCAGCATCAGCATCAAGTCATCCACCGGCTGGGCATTCACCGTGATGTTTGCCGTATAGCCGTAGCCTTTGGATGTATTGTCGAGTACCACGGCATTCTTGCCATTGTAATGCACGAAGTCGCCTGCATATTTCACATTCTTGTCGGGGTTGTCATAAAGAGAATAAGAGTACACCATGCGGTTATCCGCACCATTGAAACGTTGCATACCCGTATGCAGCAGTTCCGTAGTTGTCACGTCTTTTCCATCAGCGCCCTTGACGGTGGTCAGCTTATTGTACTTCCATTCGTCGGGGTTCTTGATATTGATGTTGTTGATAGTAACGGCATTCACATTTTTTGTAAACATGAACTCTCCCGTCACGGTCAAGGGGAAAGATACGGGTACCTGATAGTCCACCGCGATAGACGACTTCCACACCTGCGGCATCTTGAAGTCCTGAGCCACACCGGAAATCTTGCTTCCCGCCACGTGTTTCTCAATCGTGGTAGGGAGGTTGAACTTGTCGATTATCTGGTTCATGTCCGTAATCATGCCGCCTGCCAACTGGTCCAGACGGGAATCATGGCCCACCACCTTTCCATTGTCATATTGGGTCTTAAAGGTAACGGAGTTCTGTACCATAGAAGCATTGGTCGGCATATTGGTGAAGAAAACCAACGGCAGACGTCCGGTAAACACACCCGTACCTCCACGTACTTTCAGCGACTTGTCCTTGAACACGTCCCAAACGAAACCTATACGGGGAGAAATCTGCCATCTGGAATCCGGCCACTTGCCAGTGTCGATGTGCTGCCCGTCGAAGTCAAGCTCATAGATGGCATCGTTTCTCTGGAGGTCGTCGTTGTCGAACATCAAGTTGTCGAAACGGATACCGTAGGTCAGTTTCAGACTGTTGCCGAGGTTCCATTCATCCTGGGCATAGAAACCAAGCTGGTTGAAGGTAACCTGAGCATTGGGGTTGGCCACACCGTTGAAGCCATAAGTCAAAGCGAATGATTCGGGAGCTGCGCCACTCAGGAAATCTTCCAGACTGTTATAGCGGTAATATCCCGTACCGTTACGCATATAGGCGTTGTTGGCAAACTGGTGCTCATAGCTAAGACCTGCCGTCAGCTTGTGGTTACCGGTGAAGAAGGTGAAGTTATCGGTAATGTTCGTAATCTTGTTCTTCACACCGTTGTTGTAGGTGAACAACTCGTAACCGGCGCTCATGTACGGTTCCAGAATCTGGTTTCCATTCTCGTCCTTGCCTGCCATGATGTCGATGAAGGGGAAAGGAGAAGAATTGGTGCCGCGCATGTCCTCTATATTGGTGTAGGTGAACAGCAACTGATTGGAAATCTTATCGGTGAAGCGGCTGTTCAAATCTGCCGCCCAAGACTGCACCTTGTTGTCCATGGAATACATGCTGTTGGCAAACGCCATAGACTGTGTACCTACGCGGTAAGTATTGTTCAGGCGATATCCCGTATCGGAAGAGTTGCCGTTCGGGGCATTCCAAGCCGTATTCTTCGTATTGTTGTAGCGGAGGCTCAAGCGATGGCGGTCCGTGATGTTCCAGTCGATGCGGGCCAGCAGCTTGGTGTTCTCCTCGTCGGCAGGGAAATTGGTGTAGGAGCCTGCATCATAGCCGTATTTGTCCTTCAGATGGTTGTACACCTTCTCCATGTCCGACTTCAGTGTACGGGACACCATACCTTTCGCATCTTCACCGTCCTCGCGCGCGCGATACTTTATAACCTCTCCCGGAGTCTTCTCTTTTTCGTAGTTCACAAAGAAGAACAACTTGTTCTTGATGATGGGACCACCCAGCGTGAAGCCGTAGGTAGTCTTGGACTCATCGGAACGTGCTCCCAGGTCCTCGCCGTTGATGCGGTTACCGCGCATGTCCTGGTTGCGGTAATAGGTATAGGCAGTACCTCTGAATGTGTTCGTACCACTCTTGGTGATGGCATTGATGCCGCCGCCGATGAAGTTCGTCTGGCGTACGTCGAACGGGGCGACAACTACCTGCACTTCTTCGATGGCATCCATCGAGATGGGATTTCCGCCACCGGGAAGGTTGGAACTCAGTCCGAAGTTGTTGTTGAAGTTGGCACCGTCGATGGTGAAGTTCGTGGAACGTCCGTCACCTCCGGCAAAGCTCATGCCGTTGGCGTAGGGAGAAAGGCGGGCGATGTCGCTGATACTGCGGTTCACGGTAGGGAGCTGCGTTATCTGTGCAGAAGAGATATTGGTAGTGGCACCCGTCTTTTCGGCGGTAAACTTGGTCTTGGCAGCCGTCACAATCACTTCGTTCAGCAGCTCGGAAGATTCGCTCATCTCTACGTTCAGGTTATACACCTCGCCCAGTTGGAGAGTGATGTCCTTATAAATAACTGTCTGATAGCCGATATAGGAAATCTCTACCCGATAGGGACCACCGGTGCGCATACCCTGGATGGAATAGCGTCCGTCGACATTGGTCACGGTTCCGTAGCGCGAACCGGAAGGCTGGTGCACCGCCTGGACAGTGGCACCAATAATGGGCTCATTACTTGCATCCGTCACCTTACCCGCCATAGAAGCTGTGGTGACCTGCGCATCTACACCCACGGTGGCCAGTAACAGCAGCACCGTCAGTATAATTCTTACTCTCTTTAACATAATGTCTTTTAAATTAGTTTCTTAAAACGTTATATTTCTTAAAACATTGGCAAAGATACGCAAAATTATATATAAAGGCAGTACAACGCGATTACATTTTTTAAGGATTTATTCAATACAAGGCAGTACCACTGTGAAACGGCTTCCACGGCCTTCCTCGGACTGGAGTTCGATGCGTCCTCCCATCTTTTCGACAATGAGCACACAGATGGACAAGCCCAGCCCGACGCTTGGGAAAACTCGCTGCGCTTGTAGAAACGCTCGAAAATCATCTTCTGCTCGCTGTGCGGAATGCCTATGCCGGTGTCTTCCACATAAAGATGTACCTCGCTCATGCCGGACGGACAGCAATACCCCAGCCGGATGCTGCCTCCTTTCGTAAACTTGTTGGCATTGTTCAGGAAGTTGGTGAGTACCTGTGTCAGTCGCATGGGGTCTACATTCACCTGCACATCTTCGGGAGGGAAATCCTTGAGGAACTGCAACGGCGGCCGGATAAGCAGGCTATGCGTCTGATAGACGTCATCGAGCAACCGGCACACGCTCTCCCGCTGAAAGGTGAACGAGAGGTTACCCGACTCGATGCGCGACAGTTCCAGCACATCGCCCACCAGCTTCAGCAGCAGTTTGGTATTGGTGTTGATAATGTCCACAAACTCCTGCCGCTCTTCGTTTGAAAACTCCGGCTCATTGGCCAGCATGTCCGAGAAGCCGACAATGGCATTGAGCGGAGTGCGGATCTCGTGGCTCATGTTGTTGAGGAACGACTGTTTCAGTTCGGCCTGCTCCGCCAGCTCGCGGGATTCTATCAGCTCCTGCTCGTGGTCTTTCAGTTCCTGGATATTCTGCAGCAATCCGGCTATGATGGGTGCGTGTCCGGGGGTGTGGATGGTATTGTAGCTGAACTCCCACCACTGGAACTCACCGGTGAAGTTACAGCGATACTGCCCCTTGTGGTGCGTGCGTTCATGCCTTGTCGCTATGTTCTTGCGGAAGGCGGGTAAGTCGTCGGGATGGATGTAGGGAGTGATTTCATCGAGCAGAAGACGGCCGGGGCGATGATGAATAAGCTCGCAAAACTGCGAGTCGCAGGACACGGAATCTCCCTCCAGTCGCCAGGCGTAGGTAGAATTTCCTTCGATGGCCAGGCAGAGGGTCTCATGCTCGTAGAGGAGGTTTCGCAATGCCTCACGCTTGCGCCTGCGTTCGCGCAGCAGGCTGAAGGAGAGCAAGACTATCACCGTCAGCACGAAGACTGCGCCCAAGATGGAACCGATAAGTATAGGATAGCGGTAGCGCTCCGAAAAAGGGATATACATCACAGTGTACTCTGCCGGAATGCTCTCGAGCGGGATGCCATACTTCTGCAGCACATGCCAGTTCAGCACGTACTGCTTGGCGCATTCCGTCACCTGCTGCCGGGGCATCCGCCCTTCGAGGCGTTCTTGATACCGGTCGCCATGTATCTTATCTGGCTTTCCAGTGGAGTGAAATATCCTCCCAGCAAGTAGTCGGCAAAGCCGAAGCCCTCGTTGATGGTCTGAAACGTGGGATTGTCGAAGAGCATGCCCACACGCTTGGTGGTATAGTCTCGCTTGGTGTAGAGCAGCAACGTATTGTCGCCGCGTCCCAGCCACATCAGATGGCGTATCGCTATGGAGTCGCTCGTCATGCGCACAATCTTCGTGGTGTCCAGCAACACGTCTATGTTCTGCCGTTTCAGTATAGGCTGATAGTCTCCCTCTCGCGCACACGGTGATAGGAGGAACCGGCAAAGTAAGCACCCTCGGTAGAGGTCACGATGGCGAACCCCTGCCCACGACACTGCTCATTCAACGCATGCCATATCTTGCGGTCCAGAAACACTTGTCCGTTCATCAGGCAGATGCGCGACTTTCCCATGATACTCTCTATCATGCGTATGGTACGCAAGTAATCGGGCGTGTCGGCATAGCCCGTGATGTTGGGGTATTGCAGGAGCAGAGATATGTTGGGATAGTTCACACCGCTGAACACAACGGGTATTTCATGCGCCAACGGGTGTCTGCATGCCATCAGCGCATAGGCAGCCTGGTCGTCGAGCACGGCTATCAACTCGGCTCCCCAGGCAGAAAGGTCGTCCACGGAACCGGCCATACGGAGGTTTTCTGCCTCCTCCATGTAGCGGTCGCAGTCCAGATAGTATTCGCGTACATCGCAGTCCAAGCCGAGAAGGCTGAACTCTTTTTGCAACAGTTCCAGAGCCTTCGCAGCAGGCGGATAGCCCGGCTCGAAAGAGTGTATCAGCGCAATACGCCGTGTCTCCGCATGGGCAGGGTGTGCACACACGAGGCAGAGAGAAAGAATCAATATGTATCCGGCAACTGCCTTTATGTGCTTCATATCCGGAAGGTCCTTTTCGACTTGTATCAGCAAAGATACGAATGTTTTTTAAGAATAATGGACTATTTCTTCTGTTTCTGTAACAAAGAATACGTTTTCTTAAATCATTGACACATCCCAACTTATCTTTCAGAGGATTTACCGAATATCCCTAAAGAACCGATTCTTCGTCCAGTATTCCAAAGTGGAGATCTATTTGTTCTTAACCTTCGGCAACACCGCATTCAGTACCATATATCCCAACATACCGGCAACAATCGTTCCCAGCAATACACCAAATTTCGCCTGGTTCAGCAGATCCGGATATTCTCCTGCAAAAGAAAGGTTGGCAATAAATAAAGATACCGTAAAGCCAATACCCCCCAACAAGGATACTCCGGCAACACTTCTCCAATTCATTCCCGGAGGCATTGAGGACAAACCACTCTTGACCGCCAGCCAGGTAAACAGAAAAATACCGATAAACTTGCCAAGAAGCAATCCTGCAGCCACCGCTATACTAACAGCTCCAACAACGCCACCGCCTCCACTGAACACCACACCGGCATTGGCAAAGGCAAAGAGCGGCAGTATCACAAAGTTTACCGCACCATGCAAATTGTCTTCCAGGGATTGCAAAGGACTAATTACATGATCAGAAGCGCGCTCCACTTGTTTTAGAGTGGCAATCTGCTCATTGGTCAATATAATATTATCTGATTTGGTAACCGGAAAATCACCGATAATGTCGCGGATGCGTTTAATGTATTTCCCGGCATCCAAACGGGGACGGGCCGGTATTACAAAGGCCAGTATCACTCCGGAAATAGTGCTGTGAATGCCCGACTGAAGGAACAAATACCAAATAATTACCCCGATAAGCAGGAAGAATATCTTCTGTGTCATACCGAATTTCCCCATATAGTAAAGGAAGAAATAAAGGACAGCAGCTACAATAAGATATCCGTATGCCACTTCGGAACTATAGAAAATGGCAATAACCAGAATGCCGCCAATATCATCGACCACTGCAAATGCCGTCAGGAAAATTTTCAGACTCAAAGGCACCCGTTTACCCAGCAGACTGAGTACACCCAATGAAAAAGCAATATCCGTAGCCATCGGTATAGCCATACCGCGCGTTTCCGGAGTACCCTGAACGACCAAAAGTGAATAGACAATGACCGGCACCAACATACCGCCACATGCCGCTACAAAGGGTAAAGAAGCCTTACGAAAGGAAGAAAGTTCACCCACCAGCAGTTCCCGCTTTATCTCCAACCCCACAGCCAGAAAGAAAACAGTCATCAAGCAGTCGTTTATAAACTCAATCATTTTCAACGGATGACCGCCATGGGAGAACAAATTAAAGTCTCCGATGCGCAGATGCAGTTCCTGCAAAAGAAAGCCCTGATACAACGGAGCCATTGGTGAATTAGCAATAACGGCCGCCAAAATAGCCATCAAAAACAACAAGATACTCGCCGCTATATTCAGCGACGAGAAGTTTTTCACAGTACGCAAAATAATCATAAAGAAGTATATTTGATTTAAGATTTCATCCTTTCGACATCAATCCAGCTTCAGGACTGCCAGGAAGCTTTCTGAGGTACTTCCACATTACCAATCTGTTTCATACGCTTCTTACCTCTCTTCTGTTTCTCAAGCAATTTTCGTTTACGGCTCACGTCACCGCCATAACATTTGGCCGTTACGTCCTTACGCACAGCCTTAATCGTTTCCCGGGAAATAATCTTGGCACCGATAGCAGCCTGAATGGCGATATCGAACTGCTGTCTCGGAATCAGGTCTTTCAACTTCTCGCACATCCGGCGTCCCAATTCGTAGGCATTGTCAAAGTGTGTCAAGGTAGAAAGAGCATCCACCGGCTCACCGTTCAGCAAAATATCCAGCTTCACCAGTTTGGAAGGACGAAAACCGTTGGGATGATAGTCAAAAGAGGCATATCCCTTAGAGATACTCTTCAATTTATCATAGAAATCGATAACTATTTCGCCAAGAGGCATGTCATAGTATATTTCTACACGGTTACCTGAAATATATTCCTGCTTCACCAGCTCGCCACGCTTGCCCAGACAAAGAGTCATGATAGGGCCAATGTAATCAGTAGTGGTAATCACCGAGGCACGGATATAGGGCTCCTCAATACGGTCTATCATGGTAGGGTCGGGCATGCTGCCGGGGTTATGCACTTCGGTCATATTTCCCTGCTTGTCATAGATATTGTAGGAAACGTTGGGCACGGTGGTGATAACGTTCATGTCAAATTCGCGGTCAAGGCGTTCCTGCACAATCTCCATATGGAGCAGCCCAAGGAAACCGCAACGGAAACCAAAGCCCAAAGCTAATGAAGACTCAGGCTGGAAAGTCAGCGAAGCATCATTCAACTGCAACTTCTCCAAAGAAGAACGCAAGTCCTCGAAATCTTCTGCCTCGATGGGGTACACACCGGCAAAAACCATCGGCTTCACCTCCTCAAAACCGGCGATGGCCTCTTCGCAAGGACGGGCAATATGCGTAATCGTATCACCTACTTTCACTTCCTTAGAGGTTTTGATACCCGAGATGATATAGCCCACATCCCCCGTACGCAACTCCGGACGTGGCATCATTTCCATTTTGAGCACTCCGATTTCATCCGCATCATATTCCTTGCCTGTATTGAAGAATTTCACTTTATCCCCTTTACGAATCACACCGTTCACTATCTTGAAATATGCAATGATACCACGGAAAGAATTGAAGACAGAATCGAAAATCAACGCCTGCAACGGAGCTTCCTCGTCACCCTCCGGATGAGGGATACGCTCAATGACCACAGCCAGAATCTCTTCCACTCCCATGCCTGTTTTGCCGGAAGCACGGATAATCTCATCACGCTTGCAGCCCAACAGTTCAACGATTTCGTCCTCCACTTCCTCGGGCATGGCGCTTGCCATGTCACATTTGTTGATGACGGGGATAATCTCCAAATCATGCTCAATCGCCATATAGAGGTTTGAAATGGTCTGCGCCTGCACTCCTTGCGAAGCATCTACAATAAGCAACGCTCCTTCACAAGCGGCGATGGAACGTGACACCTCGTACGAGAAGTCAACGTGTCCCGGAGTGTCTATCAAGTTCAGAATATACTTTTCGCCTTTATATGTATACTCCATTTGTATGGCATGGCTCTTGATGGTGATACCTCTTTCCTTCTCAAGGTCCATGTCATCCAGCATCTGTCCGTTAGTTACTTGTATAGTATTGGTAAATTCCAGCAGACGGTCTGCCAAAGTTGATTTACCGTGGTCGATATGGGCAATAATGCAAAAATTTCGTATATTCTTCATTGTCAATAACTATCTATTAATTGGGTGCGCAAAGATAGTGAAAACAGAGCAAATAAAAAAAATGCGTTGATAACATATTCATGTACCAACGCATCTTTTTATAACATTCCAATCAATTCCTCGCTTAGTTCAGCTTTACAAACAATTCGCCTTCCACTTCAGAAGTAGAGACCTTGTCTTCTCTTAACAACCAGCCCAATCCCAGGAAGAAGTCCTTGTCGATCAGTTTAGTTGCTTTCTTGATTTGCTTGTGAGTCAAGCCATCTGTGCCATTCAGTGCAGTCCAAATCTGTCCTGCAACATTACCAGCTTTTTCTTTTAACATTTCTATTTGCTTTTAGTTAAACGTTATCCTCATCTCCAAAGATAGAGATGTCGGTGTTTTTATATCGCTGCAAAGATAGGTATATTTATGTTATACAACACGTTATTAGGCACTTTTTTTCTTACTAAGGGGTAAAAAAGTTCTTTTTTCTTACTTTGAGGACGTTTTTTCCAGGTATTCGGTCCAAATTTGGGCAGCTACCTCTACCATCTTGGCACACGGCGTTTAGCATAATACTGCTCGGTACGGGCTTCCGGAACGGACGAACCTTCCGGTTTTCTCAATCCCAACAGTTCAGCACATATCAAAGAGCCGTTCCGTTTCTTGAACTCAGCAGCCAGCTCCTGCACCAACGCATAGTTTGCCGCCTTACCTTCACGGTCCTTGCCTTCCACAGCTCCTTTTTCCAATCCGGCCAATAGGAACATGCCGCATGCAGCACCGCATGTCTGCCTCATACGACCTATGCCACCACCAAAAGAAGCGGACATCCGGAAAGCCTGCTCTTCTGTAAAACCATACATATCTGCAAAAGCTCCCACTACCGATTGCGAACAGTTATAGCCACTCTTGAAAAGCTCCACAGCTTTTTCGATTCTGTCTTTTGTTTCCATAATCATTCTGTAATTTCCAACAACATCGGGCAATGATCCGAGTGGACAACGTCACCCAATATTCTCGCTTCCTTCAACATCGGGCGCACCGGCTCACTCACCATGCAATAATCAATACGCCACCCTTTGTTCTTGGTACGTGAATTAAAGCGATAGCTCCACCACGTATATTCCTGCTTGTCGGGATGAAGCCAACGGAAGGAGTCTATGAATCCCGCATTGAGAAAGCGCGTCATCCACTCCCGCTCTTCAGGCAAAAGCCGCTGTTGGTGGCATTCCTGACAGGGTCATGAATATCTATTGCCTCATGCAGATATTATAATCGCCGCAAAGAATGAGTTTAGGACGCGTACGTTCCAGCTCCAATACATATTCCTGGAATTTCTCCAACCAGACCATCTTGAAGGCCTGACGTTCATCACCGCTGGTACCGGAAGGATGATAAACACTCACAACAGACACATCACCGAAGTCGGCACGGATAAAGCGCCCTTCGTTATCATATTCTTCAATGCCCATGCCGTACTCCACATGGTCCGGTTCTTGCTTGCTCAGAATAGCGACTCCACTATACCCCTTCTTCTGTGCAGAATATAGATAATGCTTATACCCCAAAGCATCCAGCGCCTCTGCCGGATACTGTTCCGGTTGCAGCTTTGTTTCCTGCAAACAAAGCACATCCGGCTGCTCTTGTGCCAGCCACTCGGGAAAACCTTTTGTCACGGCAGCCCTCAGCCCATTTACGTTATATGTAATAATCTTCATACTACTTATTTGATTTCTTAAAAATGAATTATTCAAGATGTCAACTCGGATACCAGCAGCATGATATTCAGCACAGTGACCACCGCAGCAATGGCATAAAGTACAAATGTACTCCATTTGCTGTTTACATACTGCCCCATCACTTTGCGCGAAGAAGTCAATCCTACTTGCAGGAAAACCGTGAACGGCAGCTGGATGCTCAGTATCATCTGTGAAATCAGCAGTCCTTTGAACGGGTCTCCGATAAAGAAAATCAGCAGCAGTGCAATGCCCAGCGACAGAATCACACCCACCTGCGAGTGACTGTCTTTGATATGATAGGATTCTCCGAAAATACCGGCAAAGATAGAACCTGCCGCCATACCGCTGGTTATCGTGGAAGATATACCCGCCATCAGTAATGCCAATGCAAAAACCACGGCAGCACTGCTCCCCAGCAACGGCTCCAGCAAGGATTTGGCCTGCTGCAACTCTTCCACCTGAATACCGCTTTTAAAGAAAGTTGCCGCTGCCAGCAGTATCATGGCACTGTTGATGGCCCATCCCACAATCATAGAGAACAGCGTGTCGAACAATTCATATTTCAACACCTTACGGATGGATGCATCATCTTTCTTATTATATTCATGGCTCTGTATCACTTCCGAGTGCAGAAACAGATTATGCGGCATCACCACCGCACCGAGCACACTCATGATAATCAGCATGCTCCCATGCGGGAACGAAGGTGTCACCCACCCTTGTGCGGCCAGCGGCCAATCTATCTTCACCAGAAACAGCTCATAGATAAAGGAGAGCCCGATGACCGAAACAAAAGCAATGATGGAACGTTCTATCTTCTTGTAGGAATTAGTGAAAGCATGACGACTACAAATACGGTAGTCAAGACAGAGCCCCATATGATGGGAATGTCAAACAGCATCTGCAAAGCGATGGCACCTCCCAATATCTCTGCCAGCGAAGTCGAGATGGAAGCCAATACCGCTGTGCCCAATATGGGACGCGACACCCAGGAAGGAGTATATTTGGTAGCGGCTTCGGACAAGCACAAGCCGGTTACAATGCCAAGATGCGCCACATTATGCTGCAATACAATCAGCATGATAGTGGATAAAGTCACGACCCACAGCAATGAATAGCCAAATTCAGACCCTGCCGCAAAATTAGATGCCCAGTTCCCCGGGTCAATAAAGCCCACAGTCACCAGCAGTCCGGGACCTATATATTTAAAAACGTCCAGACCGCCCAGATAGCGTTTGTGGTCTCTCCGTTTCAAGTCTTTAAAAATATTCTTCATTGTATCTGTTCAATTAAGAGCGTAAAAATACTCAAATAATAACAAATACCTCCATGTTAGGTTCAAAAAAAGCCCCTGGCATCTTTCAATGTCAGGGGCTCTCATCCATTCTTTCAGGCAGGAGGCTCAATACCCCATCTCGTGCAATGCCTTGCACAATTGGTCGGGGCAGGAAGTGGAACGTCTTCCGCAGCGAATTCCTTCCAAACGGGCAATCACCGCATCTACCGGCATGCCTTTCACCAAACGTGAAAGTCCTTGCAGGTTTCCATTACATCCACCCCAAAATGCCACTTCTTTCACAATACCATCTTCCACATCCAGTTCGATGTTACTGCTACACGTACCTTGCGTCTTGTATGTATATGTCATTATTCTCCGCCTTCTTCCGGTTTCATGTTAGTATAAACCGTCTGTACATCATCAAACTCTTCGAGACGCTCTATCATTTTGTCGATGGTTTCGCGTTGCTCGGGAGTCACATCCTTCATATCGTTCGGGATATAGGTAAACTCACCGCCGACATCTTCAAAACCACACTCTTCCAAATGTTTCTGGATAGCTGCATAGCTTTTCGGATCACCATAAATAGTGATAGTACCTTCTTCTTCATCCTCTTCGTAGTCTTCCTCTACGTCATAGTCTATCAAGTCAAGAATGAGTTCCTCCATATCGATACCGTCTTTCTTCTTGAAAGTGAACACACACTTGTGGTCAAACAAGAAAGCCAGTGAACCCATTGTTCCCAAGTTACCGCCGAACTTGTTGAATACGGAACGCACATCGGCTACTGTACGGGTAGTGTTATCGGTCAGTGTATCCACAAAAACAGCTACACCGTGAGGACCGTATCCTTCATAAGTCATACCCTTATAGTCGCTCTGGTCCTTACCCATCGCATTCTTGATAGCACGTTCAATATTATCCTTCGGCATGTTTTCACGCTTACAAGTAGCGATAACCGAACGCAGTGTCGGGTTGTTTTCCGGCTCCGGACCACCGGCCTTCACCGCAATAGCAATTTGTTTACCCAGTCTTGTAAAGGTCTTTGCCATGTGACCCCATCTTTTCAATTTGGCAGCTTTTCTATATTCAAACGCTCTTCCCATTGGAACTGTATTTTAAATTATGAATTATAAATTCTGAATAATGAATCAACGCAGCTTGGCATTCAACTTGTCCTCCAGGTTCTTCACCAGTTTGGACATAATCTTGTCAATCTGCTTATCGTTCAACGTGGCATTCTCATCCTGCAGCAAGAAGCTCACCGCGTAACTCTTCTTACCGGCTTCCAGATTCTTACCCTCATAAACGTCGAAGAGAGAAACCTCCTTCAGCAGCTTTTTCTCCGTCTCGTAGGCAATCTTCTCAATTTCCGCAAACTGCACTTTCTTGTCAAGCAGTAACGCCAAGTCGCGTTTCACGGCAGGGAACTTGGAGATTTCCGTATAGCTCACCTTCACATTGCGGATGGCCTTCAGCAATTCTTTCCAGTTGAAATCGGCATAGTAAACCTCGTTGTCAATATCGAATGCCTTCAGCAGCTTCTTTGTTACAATACCGAAAGTAGCCAACCGCTTTCCACCCCTTGTCTGTACGGATAAACCGGCAGCATAGATGTCATCAGTCAGATTGCCGACAACCAAATCATGCATGTGCAGCCCCAATCTGGCAAAGACATTCTCAACGTATGCCTTCAGCTCATATACCGAGCTGTTCTCATCCGGATGAGCCATGAGTTTACAACCCTCTTGCCAGTCACCCACAAACCAAGATGATAGTCTTCGGAATAAGCGGCAAGCACTTTCTCCGGATTCTTCTTTTCCTCGTTGAAGTGATAACAATTACCGAATTCAAAGAATTTCAGGTCTGCATTCTTACGGTTGGCGTTGTGCGAGATGCTTTCCAATCCACCGAAAAGCAGTGTCTGACGCATGGCATTCAAGTCTGCACTCAACGGATTCAGCAACATTACCAGATTCTTCGACGGATAAGACTCCAAGTTGTCATAGTAAGCGGCACGCGTCAACGAGTTGTTCAGAATCTCATTGAAACCACAGCCCACCAGCTGCTCGGCAACCAGGTTTTGCAGTTTGTTGGATTTATCATATTCACCCTTGGTAGTCAGACAAGACTTCAAGGTAGTCGGAATCTCCACATTATTATATCCGTAGATACGCAGAATATCCTCTATTACATCGCAATCGCGCTGCACGTCCACACGGTAAGGAGGAACATCCAGTGTAAGCCCTTCGGCTGTCTCGTCTACAATCTTCATTTCCAGACTTGTCACGATGCTCTTGATGGTATCCACCGGAATAACTTTGCCAATCAGTGAGTTCACTTTCTCATAGGCAAGTTCACACGGAAATCCTTGGCAGGAGCGGCGCACACATCTTTTATTTCAGAAGAAATGGTACCTCCGGCAAGTTCCTTTACCATCAAAGCTGCCAGCTTCAGGCAGTAAATAGTGGCATTCGGGTCAATACCTCTTTCAAAACGGAAAGAAGCGTCTGTGTTCAACGCATGGCGACGGGCTGTCTTGCGCACCCATGTGGGATGGAAGTAAGCACTTTCAAGGAACACATCCTTGGTGGTTTCCGTAGAACCGGAATCCAGACCGCCGAATACACCGGCAATACACATCGCCTCTTCCTTGTTGCAAATCATCAAGTCGCGTTCGTTCAATTTACGCTCCACGCCATCAAGAGTTACAAACGGAGTACCTTCCGGCATGGTCTTTACAATCACCTCACCGCTTTAATCTTATCTGCATCGAAGCAGTGCAGCGGCTGGCCGAAAGCATGGACGATATAGTTGGTAATATCCACCACATTATTGATAGGACGCAGGCCGATAATACGCAACTTGTTCTGCAACCATTCGGGGCTTTCTTTCACTGTAACCCCTTTCACCGTAACGCCGGCATATCGGGGACATGCCTCGCTGTTCTCTACAGTTACTTTAATATCCAAGTCGTGATTTTCTACCGCAAAAACGTCTACCGAAGGTTTCTTCAAGGTAGCCGGCTTACCGTTCTGTATCAAGTAGGCATACAAGTCGCGTGCCACCCCATAATGTGAGCAAGCATCGGCACGGTTGGGAGTGATGTCCACTTCCAGCACGTAATCGCTCTTGATGTTATAATAATCCTTGGCAAGCATACCCGGAACAGCTGTTTCCGGTAGTACGATGATGCCCGCGTGGTCCGTACCGATACCTATTTCATCTTCAGCACAAATCATGCCGACAGATTCCACGCCACGCAGCTTTGACTTCTTGATGGTAAAGCATTCGTCACCGTCATACAGTTTTGTACCCAACGTGGCTACTACCACTTTCTGTCCGGCAGCTACATTCGGAGCGCCGCATACAATCTGCACGGGTTCACCTTGTCCCAGGTTCACCGTAGTGACGTGCATATGGTCTGAGTTGGGATGAGCTTCGCATGTCAGCACTTCGCCGATGACCAGTCCTTCCAGTCCGCCTTTAATGGTTTGCACCTCTTCCACACTTCCCGTTTCCAGTCCGATGGAGGTCAGTGCCGCAGCAACTTCATCCGGTGTCAAATCGAAATCGACATACTCTTTCAACCAATTATAAGAGATATTCATATCATTATATTTTTATTGTTTCCAAAAGTGACCTGCAAAGGTAATAAGATTTTTTGGTTGGCAGGGAATTATAAATGAAGAAAATAACAAAAAGGCGATGAAGTGCTTTTCCTTCACCGCCTTTCTCCTAATATTCTATATAAATCTACAATTTATACATTCATTGCATTGGCGCCTAAAGCTCCCAATATGGCGGAAGCAACAGCTATCACTACCTTCAAAATCTTGTCCCAAACGTTCTTTTTCATAGTTTTAATCTTTCTAAATTAGTAAATACATCTTATCCTAATGGGTTCTCGCCTTGGTCACCGTCAGAACCACCACCGGAATTGCCACCATCACCGGCATCATCCTTACCGTCAGTCACCACTCCCGTCCATTTCTCAAACTCCACACCCTGAATCAGGGCACGCGTAGTGCCGATAGCAGCTGGGCGCGTGTATTCCGGAGTAAACTGGCAGCGTAGAGCAGTCACCTGATTGGGATTCACGTCTTCAGATTTTGCCACTCCCTTACCTCGCGTACGGGCCTTCATGGTGAATGTGCCCAAACCATCCAGACGCACCGTACGGCTGTTCAGCAACTGACTCCTCATCACCGTCATCAGGTTACGGATCACATTATGTACGTCACCCGGAGTCAGGGAAGACTTCTCGGCAATCACCTCAGCCAGCTGTTGTGCATCCACGGCTCTTCCCACTTTCTTCAAACTCAGATGCCAAAGTTTGGCACCCTCTTTTGTCGCCAGAGACGACTGTCTTGCATAATAAAATAAAGGCATACTTTCTTTCTCCTTTTTACATTTTTAATTCAACATGGTTTTTAATCTCGTTTTGTTGATCAACAATGCAAAGGTGAGGATATATTTGCCTGTAAACAAAGAAAACAGCCTCGCTGAAGCTGTTTTCTGAGATAAGTTCATAAAGTATTGATTTACAATCTAACAGATTAGGCAAGCCAACTTAATCAAGATATCCTACGATGATGATTGCCTGTACTGCCATATAGGTCGAAGATACTATGACATGGGGAATCTTCAGCTCATTCGCCATAATCTGATAAGATGTTTGCGATGCGGTAGTCCAATATTCTCATGAAGCATCAGGCGGTGAATATTTGGCACGCTTGCAGAAATTGAAGAAGCAGAAGACTAGAACGGAACAGACAACGTATAGATGAAATCCGCATTGACAAACGTATTGGCAACCGACAGCGTTGTCAAGGTCGTAGTTAAAAAAGCTGTATTTTCATCTATTATTTTACTATGGCCTCTTTTATACACTCCACGATATAATATACATCTTCATCAGTCACCCACGGCCCGGCAGGAAGGCACATACCGATTTTAAAAATAGCTTCGGATACCCCATTGATATAAGCCGGAGCATCCTTATAGACCGGCTGCTTGTGCATCGGTTTCCAAACCGGGCGTGCCTCTATTTTTTTGCCAAGCATAAAAGCACGCAAAGCCTCCACATTCTCGTTGGGCTGGCAATCTGTTGTAGCACAATCTACGGCATGAATCACACCTGCAGCACCACCTACGGCAGTCCTGACAACATCCTTATAAGCATTTTCCTGCCCTTTGATGCGAAGTGAAGAATCCAGAGTGATTGTACAAAGCCAGAAATTAGAGTCATAATCAGCCGAAGGAGCTTCATGCAGCAATACCCCCTCCACATCCTTAAGCAGTTCCTTATAGAGAGCCTGCACATGTCGGTGATGTGCAATATGCTTATCGGCAACGGTCATTTGACCACGACCAATACCTGCACATATATTACTCATGCGATAGTTATACCCTATCGCCTCATGCTGGTAATAAGGATAAGCCTCACGAGCCTGCGTGGCATACCACATGATTTGATTCTTGCTTTCGGCATCTTTACAAATCAACGCACCACCGCCACTGGTAGTAATCATCTTGTTACCGTTAAAGCTCAGCACCCCGAACTTGCCGAACGTCCCCAGTACTTGTCCCTTAAAACGGGAGCCAAAACCTTCGGCAGCATCTTCCACCACTGGAATAGCATACCTATCGGCTATCTCCATGATACGTGTACAGTCATAGGGCATGCCGTACAATGCCACAGGAACAATAGCTTTTGGCTTTTTTCCAGTCTTGGCAATGCGGTCCTTGATGGCTTCTTCCAACAGTTCCGGAGACATGTTCCAAGTTTCTTTCTCAGAATCCACAAATACCGGAACAGCCCCAGATAAGTGACCGGATGCGAAGACGCACAGAATGTGAAGCTTTGTACAATCACTTCGTCACCCTGTCCCACTCCGCAAGCCAACAGAGCCAAATGTACTGCCGCCGTACCGGCCGAAAGTGCCACCACTTCCTTGCCTTCGCCTACAAAACGTTTCAAATCCTCTTCAAAAGCATTCACGTTAGGACCGAGAGGAACCACCCAGTTCGTATCGAAGGCTTCTTTTACATATTTCTGTTCAATACCCTCCTCGCTCATATGGGCAAGGCAGAGATAAATAGTTTTATCCATAAATATATATGTGATTATTTAATGATCAGACTTCGGATTCCTCACATAGTGGGGAATAAAAAGAAAGGAAACGGCTTTATAAATCTTTTCCAGATATCGGGATAATTTACTCATAAATGTTTCCATGACCGGAATACAGACTGCAATCCTTTGTTAATTCCATGATACGTTCTTTCAAGATCCGTGCATCTTCCCTATCGCTATTAGGGAATGAGGCAATGAGTTTAACACCAGGGATATATGAATCACCCGAGAAAACATTGTTCTCGACTTTATAGGTAAGGCAGCTTTTATCATGTCCGGGAGTTTCAAACACTTCCACGAAAATTCCCGGAAATATTTCCACTTTATCATTCTCATGTAAACCGTCACATTATCTCCCATCCATATTACAGGATCATTGTGATAACGGGAAAAATTAAGTTTATCCGAACCTAAAGCCTCCTTGTCGAAAGAGGAAGTGTAAACTGTGCAATCAGGATACAATCGTAATAAATCTTTTATACCATAAATATGGTCGTAATGAGTATGAGTCAGAAACAAGGCTTGTACCGTTCCGCACTTTTCCTGAACACACTGCTTTATAGGAGCAATATCCCCAATATCTATCAATACATGCCCATCTTTCCCCTCAACAGACAGTATATACGTATTGGAGGTGAAAACAGAATTGACAATCTGAGGATGTTTTTCGTAAGCACTCACTGTACGGCTAGCCTGGTTTTCACCGCCTCTAGCCTACTTTGAGTTATTTTTTATTTAAAAATTATGTTTATTTCGCTATATTGATAGGTAAAAGTGCGGCGTAATTCGTTGCGCCGGCCACCAACTTCCTTAAAACATCCGCAATGTATTTAACAGGCCTTAGCCCATTCATTTTGCAAGTCTCAATAATTGAGTATAATAAAGAAGTATTCTTTGCACCCGGTTCTGCCCCGCAAAACAAATAATTGTTACGACCCAGGCAAATAGCTTCATCATCCGTTCAGCTGTATTGTTGTCAATCTCTGCTTTACCATTATTCACATAGCAGCATATTGACTCCCATTCGGCAACAGCATACCGGATCGCCTTGATAAAGAGATTGGATGCAGCATCTTGGGTCGCATCAAAAATTGGCTTTATTATTTGCCAAAGTTTATCAAGAACAGGTAATGCTCTTTGTTGCCGTTCCTTTCTACGTTCATCTTCTGATAAAAAGTGTATTTTGCAATCAGATTCTATCCAGTAAAGTTCGGAGATCAGGTTCACTACTTCGACAGAGCGTTCATCCGTATTCAAGCATCTACAAATTTTCGCCGCACATGCGCCATACATCCATAACGGGTAACTCCCTTTCGATGCCGGTCAAAAAGTTTATAAACATTGTAACCATCCGTGGTAATATTACAAAAAATCTTTGAAATGGTTCTCGGCAACTGCCATACTGCGGCTACCCCGGTCATACAGGTAATAAGCAACCTTCAAGGCCGGATTCTTGCTGCCCCAGATATACTGCTTCTTGTATTCCATCTTTCCCGTTTCCTTGTTTTTGATTCTGACCAGTTCAGTAGTCCCATCACAGAACAAAAACTGTCTTTGCTCAAAAGAAGATTCCGCAACGGGGTTTCCTGTTTGCCCAACAGATCTGTGTGTTTTTGTATCCAACTCAGTACAGTGGAAGAGGAAAACTTTGCACCGGCATCTGAAAAACGAGCTACACCCCGCTCCGAAGAGAGGCTATACTGATATTTATCTACCATGATCTGTGCTATCATATCCATACCTACATGATGTCCCGGAAGAACATTCTCAAAGGGGTGCAAGGCTTCATCACCTTCAAACGGGGCATAATAGTTACTGATAGCGCCTTCGGAGTCAATCAGTCTGGGAATTTCGAAAACATGCTTACACACATTCCAATCCATTTTATACAGTATCCAATGACGAACATTGATTGGGCGGGCATCAGCAGGGACTTGATCACGGTTACAGTAGTGCATCACGGTAGATTCTATCTGAGTGGCATTCTTGCCATAATCCGAACGGTGGGGTTTGGACTTTGCTGCCTGGCCCACAAGAGCATCAGATGATCTCATAGTATCAAGGAGGGCATGTCCCTCATGAGGAGGAAGCCAGGGGGATTGAAACCATCAAAATCATCCTTATCTTCTTTCACGCTTCTTTCCTGTAGCTTCTTCAGGCTTTTAACCTTTCCTGAACTCCTACCGTAAAGTTGCCGTTTTTGTCTTTCAAGTTCAAACAGGTCATCCGCACGAGTTTGCTGCAAAGCTTTCAAGGCTTCCCTCAGATCAGACTTTTCCTGTTCAGAGTTAGCCAAACGGAGTCTCCAGACGGGAACGTTGATGGCGTAACTCATCATCCTTGGAAAGTAATTGAGAGATTAATATGTTGATAATATCTTTGTCTTGCATGAAGTGAATATACTCATTTTTAATAAATTATGCAAATAAAAAACTGCGCTGTTTATCTGACAACCAACATATTAATCAACACTCAAAAGAGCGTTTTTTGTATTCATTTTAACCAACCAAAAGCCCTTTACGAACAGTGCCTTGAAGAAGCACTACAAGCTTATCCCAACTGATTTCGTATTGGTTTAAATCGGAATTGAAAACAGGAAGAAGGAAGCGTTCACGGTTCAGTTTCTGCCAGTAAAGCACATATCCATTATACTCATGGCGCAGAATCTTTATATTACGACGGTCTTTTCCAAGGAAAATAAATACATCACCCGACTCAGGATCCTTATGCAATTTACGGCGTACCAACTCCGAAAGGGTGGCGATACCTTTACGCATATCAACAAAACCTTCACAAAGGTAGAAATTCATGTGAGAGCTCAAACCTAACATACGCGTGACAAACTACTTAAAAGGTTAGTAATATCTTCCAGGTGGGAATCTGGTTTATGAATCTCAATGCCATTGGAAAGTTTCAAATGAAACTCGCTAACAGTGCAAAAAGCAATGGGGGGATTTACTGGAGCAGTCAATGCTGGAGCTCCGGTCACTTTGATAGCACTAATACGAATATCAGCCATTTCACTTTCGCGTAAACGTTTCTTGTTATCACGATACCAACGGATAAAATTGCGGTACTCAACACCTTCGCGCAAGCAGAAGCTATCAATAGATACGTTCAAAGGCGCTGCCTCGGTTTGATAGCGATATAAAAAATCGCTGTAGAATTCAGACATGTTCATGACTTGGAATAATTTTAAGTTTAAGTCACGAAAGTAAAAATAGAAGATATACAAATCAAGAGCCATACAGTGAGTGCTTACATATCTTAGTTTTTAAATCAATTGCAAACAAATTATGTACAAAGCACCAACTGCCACCATGGCAGCAAGCAATGTAATCTTCATCTTCTTACTCATAGCACCAATATTTAAAGGAATTCTGCTTCCCCCAACTTAAACGGCTCCCCGTGCCCAGGGAAAACCATCATATCTTTGTCTAGTGACCGCAAATATGGCTTGGTTTCCTGCTTATAGCTCTTCTGTCACTCCCTGGCAGATGCACTATGGTCGGTGTATGCTGTATAAGGGAATCGCCTGAAAAAAACGCTGTCTCACCCAAGAAATACAAGGCACTCCCCGGGCTGTGCCCAGGTGCCGGATGACATCTCAAAACCAGTTCACCTACTTTCAACCCACAATCACCGTCAAATGCCTCGTCTGCACGAAGCATATACCGCTTAGCGGTAGCCAGAAAGTTCTCTCTTCTGTGTCCACCGTCAACCGCATCACGTAGCGTCAGTATATACCCAGTGTCTTAGGGTCATTCCCTTTCTCAGTGGCAATAGCTTCTGCACAGGCGCGATGGCAAAACAGTCTCGTCTCTATCTTCGACTGTAACCACTTTACCCCCCGTCGTATGGTCATAATGCTCATGCGTAAGGACTATTTCCACGCTCCTTGTCCCCAGTTCCTGAAATACTCGGAGCAACTCTTCATTCTCATTTGGGTCAAATACAATCCCAGTCGTCCCCTGATGGAATAAAGAACATATTGGAATCCACCAACTCATAGGGGAACCGATAGATTGACACCTCGCGTTCCTCTATAAAAGCCTTATAAGAGTTCATACTCAGTGTTCCTCTATCATCACCCATCCATTTCGGGTGTGTTCAAAGGCATCATACAGCACCTGACCGGCTTTACCATAGTCCGACGCTTCAAACCAGAATGTCTTGTCTTCACACTCGTATGGCTTGATGATGACAGGGTACGTCACTTTTCCCAATGCCATTTTCGCCTCCGGGTAGTTGTCAAAACAGAATATCTTCTTCGGTCGCTCGCTCATTTCAGTCCCTCTAATTTTTCGTTAATGTCATATATTAGTTGTTTGGACTTCTCCCAACCAAGGCATGGGTCAGTCACAGACTTTCCATACACTCCTCCATCAATGGGCTGGTTGCCATCTTCCAGATAGCTCTCTATCATCAGCCTTCACCAATTTTTTAATCTTGGGGTATTCCTTCATCAGCCCAGCACCTCCATTGCGTTGTCTATCTGACGCATATACTGCTTGTCGGAATTGCTGTGGTTGCAGTCCACCACCACCGCAGGATTTTCAACATTCCTTACTGCGAAACGGTCACAAATCTCCGACAGGTGCTCATAGTCGCAGTTTCTGGTTGCGGCACCGCCTTCTTCCAGATAACCTCGAAGTACGCCGTGTGCATACTCATTGCCCTTTGACATCACTTCCCATCCATTGAAAATAAAATGGTGCGGATGCTGGGCGGTCTCAATGGCATTCAGCATTACGTTGATACTGCCACTTATGGGATTCTTTAGGCCAACAGGAATATTTAGTCCACTGGCCACCAGCCTATGCTGCTGGTTCTCTACCGAACGTGCTCCAATAACAGCATAGCCCAACAGGTCTGCCAGATAGTGAATAGTTTCAGGGTACAAGAGCTCATCCGATGGGAACAATCCAGTCTCTTCCACTACTTGCCGGTGTACGTTCCGCACAGCCGCCACACCCATCGACAGGTCTTCACCCTGCCCGATATAGGGTTGGTGAATCATACCCATATACCCTTTACCAATGGTTCTGGGCTTGCTGGTATAGACACGAGGCACAATAAGAATATTCTCGACCACCTCTTTCTGTATCTCTGCAAGGCGTGCAGCGTACTCCAGTACGGCATCCATCCTGTCTGCAGAGCAAGGACCGATATTCAATAGCAGTCTTTTTGACTCCCCGGAGAATATCTTTTTTATCTCTTTATCGTGCTCCAACTTCTTTTTGGCCATTCCCTTACTCAACGGGTATATCTTAGCCAATTCTTCCGGTGTAGGAAGTTTCTTCAGGAAATCCATAATCAGAATGCGTTTAGTTCCACTTTGTTGCCAAGTTCTGCTGACATATAGGCTGCATAAATAATCTTTATGGTATCATATGCCAAAGTGAAACCCGACTGAGCTCACGGTCATAATACACGCACTCCATAAAATCACGCATCTCGTCAGTATAGCCTCGTATTATCTCATCCTCCAGGAAGGGGTTGTTCCATCCTGTCTTGGAAGGAAGCATCTCTGAAATATAGACATCATCCAAGTTGTCCTCATCCAGGAAGTAAGTGCTCATCAGGTTGGACATGGTGAGGTTGCAGTTGATGGCAGCATCGTTACAATACAGTTCCACATAGTTCTTCGAACCGCCAAGCAGGGTGTCGGTAGCTATCACCACGGCCTTGGTGCCGTCGGTAAAGTCCAGTATGATAGTCCCGAAATCTTCTACGTCATGCGGTCTGGCGGCAATATGCCGGTGCTCGTATTCATTCAATTGGGGTGTGATCCGATCCATCACGCCCAGCACGCTCTTTACTTTAATCTCTACTCCACGGGCTTGGGCTTCCTGCTGTTTCAGCCAGAGGATGGCCGAAAGAGGATGTGCACCGGTACGAATCATGGTGCCACCGCCGGTCTTGCTCCATTCTCCGGCCACGGGCGAACTGGATCCCTTCAGGCTCTCCTCTCCTTTCATGAACAGGATACGGCTCTTCTTGGCTTGATAATCTCTGCGGTCTTTCTCACGGCAGGGGCATACACGAAGTTCTCTGCATACATGAACTTCTTGCCGGTTTTCTTGATAACAGTGCGCAGGTAGCGTATCTGCTCCAACATCTTCAGATACATCACGCGTTTCGGCACCTTGTCACCGATAGCTCTTCATCGCCGGGAGTTCCGAAATAGCCCGTCAGCGGCTTTTCGCATATCACGTGCTTGCCTGCCATCATAGCCTTCTCTATCATCTCCTCGTGAGCGTAGGGAGCGTACAGATGTCTATGACATCTATCTCAGGGTCGTTGATCATATCGTCAAAGCTGTACGAAATCTGCTCAAAGCCATAAAGACGCTGGGCTTCCTCCAGCTGTTCCTTACGTCTTGCAACGATGGTCTTCAACCTGACAGGCACACCTAAAAAGCGCTTCAATGCCATAATGTGCAATTCCGTAGCGCGTCCGGCACCCGCCATTCCAATGGTTACTTGCTCCATATTCAGATATTTAGTGTTTTGATAATATTCATTAACTCTTTCTGTTCTAGTCTTCTTTCCTCCATTTACTGTACTCGATAGGGAATACGAAGTCTATCCTGCTGTCGTCATTCTTCTTGTCGTTTTTCATGGCTTCCACCATATTCTATACGGTATAGGGTACGTCGTAGTAGAGTTGGTAGGCATCCACCGCAGCGCGTATCTCATCAACAAGCCCGGAAGCACACAGTTCCAGATGACAAGCTATCTTAGCCTCCCATACCAGTCCCGTTGCAACAGCAACACCATGTGAAATACTATAGTTGGAGAGTTTCTCAATAGCATGGGGAACGGTATGTCCCATGTTCAGCACTTTCCGGAGTCCTTTGGTCTCGTACTCATCCTGTTCCACCACGTCGCGTTTCATCTTGATGCAACTGGCCACCATCTGGTCTATACGCTCCTTGATTGTGTTCTGTCGTATCATCTCCACAATACCGGCATTAGCTATCAGGTCGCTCTTGATGACCTCTGCCATGCCTTCTGCAAGATGTCTGCTGGTAGGTTGGTTACCACTTGTGTGTCTGCCACCACTAATGAAGGTTGCCAGAAAGCGCCTATCAAGTTCTTCCCTGCCTGCAGGTCAACAGCTGTCTTGCCACTTATTGAGGCATCAACCATAGAGAGTAGCGTAGTAGGCATTTGAATAAAATGGATGCCTCGCATATACAGTGCAGCGGGCACTCCCGTAATGTCCCCCCTATCACACCACCACCAATGGAGAGGAAAATGTCCTTTCTCGTAAAATGACAGGAAGCAAAATACTCCAAAATACCTGACAGAGTATTTATGTTCTTGGAACTCTCTCCGTATGGGATGACGTATTTACATACATCATATCCGTATTGTTCCATTGCCCATACCGCCTTTGCAGCATACAGGCATCTACGGTATCATCCGTGATGACCCCCACCTTCCCTCCTTTACAGAATGGCTCTACCAGCGGGGCAAGTCAGCAATGACTCCCTGCCCCAACAGGACATCCTACTTCCTTGAGGTGTTTACCACTATCGTTTCCACGCTTACTTGTATATCTGGAACTTATACTGCTCCACAAAATTAGTATCTTTTTTCTTTGTGGCGGCAATAGCATCCCTCGGATGGGCATTGGCCAGTCCGGCAATCAGATACGATGTATTGTAGCCCCAAGTGGGCTCCTGGTCTTTCATGACCAACATATCACTTCCCACCAAGTCCAACACGGGCTCCACATGATACTTCTTGCCGTTAAAATAGCCAAGCAATGCCTCCAGGTGACAGTTGCCAGCACCTCGTCCCATGCCATAATAGGTGGCATCCAGCATCTTGGCATTCAGGTCGTGTGCCTCTATGGTGTTGGCGAAGGCACACTGCTGGTTGTTGTGGGCATGGATGCCTGTCAATTTGCCGTAGGGTGACAAATGGTCTTGGAAGTGCCTGGTCAGTTTACGGACTTCCTTGGGATAGAGCGCTCCGTAACTGTCCACTATATACACGCCCATCACTGGTGTCTGGGCCAGTGCATCCAAGGCTTTCGACAACTGCATCATCGTACATTTTGAGATGGCCATAAGGTTACAAGTCACCTCATAGCCTTGCTTGGCGGCAAATTCTATCATCTCGATAGCTTCCGAAAAGGTCTCTATATAGGTAGCCACACGAATAAGGCTCAGCGGACTATCCGACTTCTTGTGGATATCGTTCTTGAAGTCACAGCGTCCAACGTCTGCCATGACACACAGTTTCAGCCCCGTCGGGTTGTCACCCACAATGCTGAAGATGTCCTCGTCCGAGGAAAATTTCCACTTACCGAACTTACTGGGATCAAACATCTTCTTGTCTGCACGATAGCCAAACTCCATGTAGTCAACACCTGCAGCCACATTGGTTTCATAGACCTTCTTTACAAACTCATCGGTAAAGAAGAAGTCGTTCACCAGTCCCCCGTCACGGATAGTGGCATCTACTATTTTTATTCCTTCTATATTTCTCATGACGGTCTTAATGCTGTTCGTCTATCTTGGCTTGGATAAAATCAATCAACTTGCCTACTATCCTCAGTTTAGGATTCTCTATGTCCTCCACCTCAAACTCAATATCATACTCGTCTTCGATGGTAGAGATAAACTGAATGAAAGCCATAGAGTCAATATAGCCTGCCTCAATATAGTTGAGAGTCATAATATCGACGTCTTCAGGTACGGTGTATTCGCGCTGAATATATTCTGTCACGAATTCTTTAATATCTGTCATAGTCGTAATTTCTTTTTATTTGTCTATTCCTACATTTCTTATATGGTCTAGTATGCGGTTGCGCTGCAGCTTACCCATTGTGTTCTTCGGTAGCATATCCACAAAGAAAATCTTGTGTGGCTGCTGGAAGTCTGCCAGGTTCTTGGCGCAATAGGTTTTGATGGTGCGCTCTGTCAGTTCGCAATCTTCCTTCACCACCACAGCCAGTGCCACTACTTCACCAAGCCTTTCGTCAGGATAGGAGAAAGCTGCGCATTCTTCCACAGCGGTCAACTGGTTCACTACGGCATCCACATCATTTGGATATACGTTGATGGCTCCTGTGATAATCAACTCCTTCTTGCGTCCGGCAAAGTAGAGATAGCCATCCTCGTCCATATAGCCTAAGTCACCAGTACGGAAGAACCCTTCGGTGGTAGCCATATCCATCATGTTTTTCAGCTTATAGTAGCCCTTACAGGTCAGCTTCGACTTCACGGCAATCTCTCCCACTTCGCCCACAGCGCATTCGGTATCCTCGTCGTCACGTAGTATCTTCACTTCCGCTTCATCAAAGGGCAGGCCAACACTCTTTTGCTTGTTACGGGCCTTCTGGAAGCAAATATCAGTAGCCGTAGATGTCTCTGAGGTGCCATACATCTCGTGGAACTCGCACTGCAAACGGTCTATCAGTTCCAGCTTCACCTTCTCCTCCAGCGGCTGATGAAGAAACGATTGTGTGGAGTCTGTCTATACTTCGGTATTCTCCTCGCTTCAGCTAGTTCAATATCTGCGCCAACTGGG